>Ga0226835_1000125_pt1 | contig 141357 bp, 109 predicted proteins | sample LAC_MetaG_1_FD_163627 | JGI IMG/M metagenome (GOLD analysis project Ga0226835, IMG submission 163627) | Anaerobic ammonium oxidizing microbial communities from anammox membrane bioreactor (MBR) in UC Berkley, California, United States -... | ecosystem: Engineered > Bioreactor > Anaerobic >... | reverse complement strand
AAACGGCTCCGTGCCTCCGCCGCCCTTGACTAACCGCAAAATCTTCCTTGAAAATGGCACCTAAGAGGTCAAAAGAAAAAATTGTAAATTCGCAAATGAGACTGACACAGTTTTCTGAATACTCCCCCCTTAACTAACCGCAAAATCGGAAGTTTCATTTTTTCTATGTTTCTATCTTATCGGGTTGATGGGCGGTTGAGCCGAAACCGCCACTCCAATTACGATAATGGGCGGTTGAGCCTGTCGAAACCGCCCTTGAATAGAAGCATATTTGAAGATGTTTTTCGGAAAAAACTGTCGAAAATCTTCAAGCCCTTGCCGGGCTGGGTGTGCGGGCAGGCGCATCGTTCGTTTGGTGCTTTTGAACCCTCAAAAGCATAGAAAGCAAACCTTTTCAATACGTACAATGGTGGCTGAGCGTAAAATGGTGGCTTCGATGAACTCAGCCACCATTTCGTCACACAAATTTATTTTTTCTGTACTTTCCCTTGATGGAAAGTACCAAAAAATATTGAATGGGCGAAAATTTCCGGAATCTTTTCAGGGAATTTATTTTTCCTCTGATTGTATCACTTTGTGAAGACAACGTTCAATCATTTCGACTGCTCGATCAATAATTTCTCTCTTGGTACGGAAGGCTAAGATAGCCATTCGAATCACAAAGCGTCCGCCAATGACCGATGAGCTGAGATAGACCGACCCATCGGCATGAATCTCATCCATCAGTCGTTTGTTCATTTCATCTGTTTCGTTTTCAAACGGAAACCAGAAATAACTCACCGAGAGGTCGGGTTCGGGGCCTAAGCTGAACCCAAGCTTTGCAAGTCGTTGCCGGAAATAGCGCGTCAACAGAAGTTTTTCTTCGAGGCAAGCTTTGAATGGCTCAATTCCATGCACTTGTAAGGGCAACCACACCCGTAACCCTCTGAAATGTTTGGTAAGTTCGGGCGAGAGGTTGGCCTGGCTTTTGAGCATCTCCTCGTTTGCACCGTCCTGCATATAATTGGCCGTATAATAATGCGAGTGTAGCGCCGAATCCGCATCTTTAATCAACACAGCACCAACGCCATAAGGAATAAACAGCCCTTTATGGGGGTCAACAATCAGCGAGTCGGCTTTTTCGATGCCGCGAAACAGGTCTTTTTTCGAGGTCAGGATAAAAAAGCCGCCATAAGCCGCATCCACATGAAACCATAGCCGATGACGACGGGCTATCTCGCCGATCTCGTCAATCGGATCAACGGCACCGGTGTCGGTGGTGCCGGCCGTAGCCACCACCAAAAACGGGTTCAGTCCGGACGCAAGGTCTTGTTGAATTTGCACTGACAGATCCTCAGGTTGCATCCGATGGTGCTCATCCATAGCGATATAGCGAATGATGACATCTTCTAAGCCGATGATACGCAAAGCCTTCTGTGTGGAATGATGCACCTGGCCACTCACATAAACCACACTATTACGCACCTTTTCGTTTTTCACCTGATGACGGTCGCGGGCTGCGGTGAAGGCAATCAGCGTGGAGACCGACCCGCCCGACGAGAGACTTCCAACGGCGGTTTCGGGAAACGAAAAGACAGATTTCAGCCAGTTGACGACTTCATTTTCGATGGAGGCAGCTCCCGGTGAGGCGTAATAGACACTGGCATAGGGATTGGTTACGGCAGCAATAAAATCGGCCAAGGCAGCCGTGTAAACTCCTCCTCCCGGAATATATCCCAGATGAGTGCCGGCAGCAGCGTTGATGCCTGTTTCAGCCACCTCGTAACGATAGGTTTCCAAAAGTTCGGAAAGCGGTGTCTTCTCGGCTTTGATTGCCAAATTCCCATTTTTTCTGGGGTTGTATCCCCGCACCTGCGGAAGACCGTTGATGAACTTATCGGTAACTTCGGTCACCTTTTGCAACATGATTCGTTGTTCGCTTTCAGGAAGATCAAGCTCGTTGCTTACTTTTTGCAACTCATTCAGTCTGTGGATGATCTGTTCGGTTGTCATAGTAGTATTTTTTGAAAAATAGGTCAGTATTTCACGTGTATTGCTTTAACATCGGGTAAAAATAAAACTTTCCGAAAAAAAGACGTGCTGCCCGAAGCCTTGAAGTCAACTTTCGGCTGTTTCCGTTCGGTTTACGGTGGTTAAAAGGAAAATTATCTGCTAAAATATTTACCTCAGAAGCAGTTTTCGGCTAATCTTCGGCAGTATTTTTCAGTGCCATCAACAAAGTATATGCGCCTTTGGCCACAAAACTGAGATGGTTTCCATTTTCGACGCCTTCAATTTCGGTGAAGCCATTCTCCGACTTCCCTGTAACGATTTCAAGCATTTCAAATTCAAGCTCTCCTTTACGTACAAAGGCATAAGTCTTATTTTCGAACCTCACGATTGCTTCATCAGGAAGGCAGGGAACGGTTTCGCCAGCTATTTCCACTTCGGCATTCATAAACATTCCGGGTATCAGGGTGGGGTCGGCCTGATCAAAACGACAACGAAGCTGAGCTGAGTTCTCCGATGAAAGAACTTTATCCATCAGAAAAATGGTGCAAGCCATCTTTTTCTGTGGCTGCGTGTTGGTGAAAGCAACAAGTTTCTGACCCACGGCAAGATGTCCGATATCTTTGTCGAAAACGGTTAAAACCAATTGTAAATCGTCGGGCGAGATGATACTAAAAAGCATTTCGCCGGGATTGAGATATTTCCCGATATTGGCATTCATTCCGCTGACATATCCGCTAATGGGTGCATAGACCGGGAGTTCGGCGCTGATGTTGGAAGGATTCAGGCGGGCGGGATCAAGGCCGATAAGCCGGAGCTTTTGCTCCAGCGACTTCATCAACACCTGCCGGCTCACATAATTTGTTCCGGCATATTCTAACTCTTTGTCACTGCTGGCTTTTGATTCATTGAGCTCTTTCTGCCTGTTAAACTCGCTTTCGTAAAGCGCAAATTCTGCCTTTGCAATCAGATAATCCTGCTGGAGCTGAATATATTGAGGATCCTCAACGATGGCAATTTTTTCACCTTTTTTCACCAACATCCCCTTTAACAGTTTTGTGGATTTCAGAAAACCACCGTAAGGCAGGCTAATGGTAACCTCCTTCTGAGGAGGAATTTCGGTTTTCCCGTTGAGCCGCTTCATCGATGAAAGGGTCTTTGTTTCGACTTCCGTGAATGTGATGCCTGCATTATCGAACTGCGCCTTCGTCAAAACCAGATGATTTTGCGTTTTTTGTACCGGCGAAACGGCTTCGTTTTGATGTTGATTCTGACATGAAAAAAGTATGAATAAAGCCAGAAATCCAATTTTATCTATTCTCATTATGCTGATTATTAATTATTTACAAAATACTTTAATTCAACAACCGCCCTGTTTCTTTCGAACATGGCATCAATATAATTTGTTTTTATTGCAACAGCCTGACCTATCAGAAGGCTCCATTCCAGATAATTAATTTGGCCTGCATTGATTTTATGGTTGGCTGTGGCTATCAACAGCCCTGCATTTTTCAATGCGGTTTCCTCATAATGTCTGACAACGGCATCCCATTTTTGGTATTGGGCGAGGGCGGCATCAAATTCCACCTGAAAGCTTTTTACCGATGACTCGAAATCCGTTTGGGCGATGAGGACATTCATTTTTGCGGCATGGATTCTTGATTTCTGGGCTGTAGAGATCAAAGGCAATTGCAAACCGATCATGACAGATTGAAATCGCGGCTGTGCGTCATACACAACTCCATCGAAGCCTAATCCGCTGATGCCCTGCCGATAATAACCCAAAGATATTTCAGGGAGCAATTTTGCCCGTTCGGCTTTCAGTTCGGCCTCGGCTACAACTTCTTGCTGTTCGGCAAGTTGGATTCGGGGATGATGCTGTAAAGCCGCCTTATCAGGGTTTTGGTCATAATGAAGGACGATATTCTGCTCCGAAGGTACGAGCAAGGTTTTGCTGTTGAGCAACAATTGAAACTGACGCAATGCCATGTTTCTATCCTTTTCAAGCTCTACAAGCTGAAGCATGGCCTCTCCCAACTGATTCTCGGCGGCTGCCACCTCCAAAGCCAAGGTTTCACCTTTAGCTAATCGCCTGCGTGTTTTGTCAAGAAAAACCTTAAAAATGCTATCTACCTCATTGAGAACCTGCTGCTTTTGTCCAAGATAATCAATATGAAGATAGACCTGTGTTACCTGTTTTTTCAAGAGAGCTGCGCCGACCTCGGAGGCTGTCAGGCTTGTCTTCCATTCCTCTTGCATCAGCCATTTTTGCGAACGATAAACCGTGGGAAAACTAAATGACTGTTCAATCCCAAATTTCACATCCGAGCCGGGGCTGTTCATCTGCCCGTATTCGCTAAAAACCCTTGTCATCGGGATATCGAACGATGAACGTATCAGGGCTTGATGATATCCGGCACGAAGTCGTTCATTTTTGAGGTCAAGGTTATTTTTCAAGGCCGTATCTATGGCCTGGTCGAGGCGAACAGGAGTCTGAGCTATACTGTCGGAAAATGGCATCAGCAGCATGAACAGCATTACCCCTAAAACCAATGTTTTGTTGCTTTTTGGGCCAAAGCGCTTATGAAAAAACAGATAAAACACAGGCAAAACGTACAAGGTGAGGAAGGTTGCCACTAAAAGGCCGCCAATCACAACGGTGGCTAATGGGCGTTGCACCTCGGCTCCTTCACCCTTGCTTACGGCCATCGGCAAAAAGCCAAGAGAGGCGACAAGAGCCGTCATCAGCACGGGCCGGAGTCTTGTTCTGGTTCCTACGATGACAATACGTTTCAGATTGGTATAACCTTCGGCATGCAAACGATTAAATTCGGCAATAAGCACAATACCATTTAACACGGCAACACCAAAAAGTGCGATGAATCCTATGGTTGCGCTAACGCTGAAAGGTATCCCCCTCAGGGCTAAGGCAAAAATACCCCCGATGGCTGAAAGTGGAATGGCGGTGTAAATCAGAAGTCCCTGGCCGATAGAGTGAAAAGTGAAATACAACAAAAGGAAAATGAGCATCAGTGCCAATGGTACGGCTACAAAAAGCCGTTCTTTAGCAGCTTCTAAGTTCTCGAAGGCACCACCATAGGTGATATAATATCCTGCTTGCAGTTTCAGGTCTTTTTCAACCTTCTGCTGAAGTTCGTTCACGGTTGACTGGATATCGCGTCCTCTGACGTTGAAGCCCACGATAATACGCCGCTGCGAGTTCTCGCGCTGAATCTGATTCGGACCTTCGATGATGCGTATGTCGGCCACCGTACTTAGCGGAATCTGAGTACCATGAGAAGTAGCAACCAACATATTTTGAACATTTTCGAGATGCTGACGCTTTTCGCCTATCATCCTCACCACCAGGTCAAAGCGTTTTTCGCCTTCATACACCGTTCCGCTCGTCTCGCCGGCAAAAGCCACATTCACCGTCCGGTTAAGGTCGCTGATATTCAATCCGTACTGTGCGATGCGTTCACGATTATAGGAAACAACAATCTGGGGCATTCCTGTCACAGCCTCCACATAAAGGGCTTCGCTTCCCTCAACAGTGTTGCAAATCTTAGCCAGTTGATCGGCATAAAAAGCAAGAGTATCGAGGTCTTCGCCAAAAATTTTACATACCACATCCTGCCTTGCACCCGAAATAAGCTCGTTGAAGCGCATTGCCACAGGATATTGAAATCCGAAGGTAACACCGGGAACAGCCTCAAGCTCCTTCGCCATCTTAGCTTCAAGCTCTGGGTATGTTTTTGCCGATTTCCACTCTTTTCTGGGTTTCAATATGACCATCATATCCGATTCATATATTGCCATAGGGTCGGTTGGCACCTCGCTGCTACCGGTTTTTCCGACAACCTTGTCCACCTCCGGAAATTTCCCGAGCAATATTTTCGAGGCCTGCGAAACGGCTTCGATGGAAGTATTGAGATTACTTCCGGGCAACACACGTGTATCAACAGCAAAATCGCCTTCGGGGAGTGAAGGGATAAACTCTCCGCCCATTCGCGTGAAAACATACAGCGACAAGACAAACATGGAAAAAACCACGATGAGAATGAGTTTTTGATGACGCAGGGAACTGACAAAGAATCGTTGATAAAGTTCTTCGATTCGTGCCATGATCCTGTCGGACAGACCCTGTTCGTGTTTGGCCTTTTTACTCAAAAACAGAGCCCCCATCATGGGGATATATGTCAACGAGAGCAAGAATGCACCCAGTAGCGCAAAGACAACCGTTTGAGCCATTGGCTTAAACATTTTGCCTTCGATTCCCTGAAGCGTCAGGATAGGCAAATAAACCACCAGGATGATGATTTGACCAAAAACGGCGCTGTTCATCATGCGGGAAGCCGACTGTCCAACTACATCATCCATATCGCGCTGATTCAGGCGGTTGACCTTTGCAAACATCTTACTGTGCGACAGCTTGTGCATCACGGCCTCCACGATGATGACCGCCCCGTCCACAATGAGTCCAAAGTCGAGCGCTCCCAGGCTCATCAGGTTGCCACTCACTCCAAAGATGTTCATCAGGGTAACTGCAAAAAGCATTGAAAGCGGTATGACGGAAGCAACCAACAGTCCGGCACGCAAATTGCCCAGAAAGAGCACGAGCACAAACACCACAATCAAGGCACCCTCAATCAGGTTTCGGCTGACGGTGGTAATGGCGTTATTCACCATTTTCGTACGGTCTAAAAAAGGCTCAATCTCAACACCTTCGGGCAACATCTTCCTGATATGGCCGATTCTTTCTTTGATATTTTTAATCACCTCATTGCTGTTGGCTCCTTTGAGCATCATCACAATGGCTCCCGACACCTGTTGCTCGCCATTCCATGTCATGGCGCCATAGCGTGGTGCATGGCCAAAGCTAAGGCCGGCAACGTCTCTGATGAGGAGCGGACTGCCGTTTTCAAGGTTTTTCACTACAATATTTCCAATGTCGTCAAGACTTCCGACCAGCCCTTCGCTGCGAATAAAAAGGATTACCGGCCCTTTTTCGATGTAAGACCCGCCGGTATTTTGGTTATTTTTTTCAAGGGCATCATAAATATCAGTGATTGTCAAATTGTTAGCCATGAGTTTTTCGGGGTCAACGGCTATTTCATACTGTTTCAGAAGTCCGCCAAAGCTGCTCACCTCTGCCACCCCTTGTACACCAAGAAGTTGTCGTCGCACAATCCAATCCTGAATCGTACGCAGCTCCATCGGACTGTACTTATTTTCGTAACCTTTTTTAGGTTTGACAACATATTGGTAAATCTCGCCCAAGCCTGTTGTTACCGGAGCAAGAACCGGAGTGCCAACGCCTTGCGGTATTTGGTCCTGCACTTGTTGCAAACGTTCGGCCACTTGTTGCCGCGCCCAGTAAACATCGGTTTTATCGTTGAATACGATAGTTACCACCGAAAGACCAAAGCGCGAAAAGCTGCGCATCTCGATGATTCCCGGAATATTATTATTCACCTGTTCTACCGGGAATGTGATGAGTCTTTCCACATCGGGCGCCCCCAATGCCGGCGCTACTGTTATCACTTGCACCTGGTTATTGGTTATATCAGGCACGGCATCAATAGGCAGATGTTTCACTTCATAGAGGCCATAGCCGGCAAGGGCAATGATAAAAAGGCCTACAATGAGTTTGTTATGAATTGAAAATGAAATAATTCGGTTCAGCATAATGATTTAATCCCAAATAAATTTTTGATTGAGCATCTGTTTTTTGATTGAAAAATCAAAAAGTTTACACAGCCGGAGTCTTTGCCCGTTGCTGAATGCGGCTATGCCATTGAAAAGCTCAAACGGGGAGGCTGCCAGATGCTGACCAGGCAGTCGTTGGGATAAATCTGACCTTCAGCAGGTTTTTTTACCGGTCGGAAAGCAATAATCGGAACCCGAAAAACGGTACACACCTGTTTCGGCGGCACCAAATCTGAATGAAACGAATGATTTTCTAAAGAATGAAAAGGAAGACGGGAATGATGCCGACTGGCATGCGTGCTGTGCCTATGCCCAATATCGGATTTATAATGGTTGCCCAAAAAGACCAAAAACGTGGTGGAATCATCCTCCTTTTTATGTTCGAAATAATGATGCAATAAGGTTGGAATTTTCCAAATTTCACCAAAAAACGGATCAGCACTCAGAAAAACAGTCAATAACAGAAAAACCGATAAACGTCGCATAGGTAGCAGGCCTTTGCCAAAGTGTTGATCGAGTGATGTATTAGATTTCAAACCACAAAAGTAGAACAAACCCATGATATTGTCAAGACAGGCGAATCAAAGCACAGTTTGTAACCTTGATGAGTGGGTATGGCCAAATTGCTTCCTCACCATCAGAATGCTTCATAAAATCTCAATGAATCCAAGGATTAAGTTGAATGAAGGTTGGTATCTTTGGGCATTCGTAGCCGACAGAAATAATAGTAACCAAATCACGAAGGAAGGTTTTTGTGAACTGACCGGGTTTGACTCTACAGTTCTTTTTCAAGTTCAAAGAAATTAGGATCACAAGGGGAAAGTACTGAAAACAGCAATCTTTTCATTAGAAAAGTTTCTCACTAAGTTTAAAATAGCTGAAATGAGGTCTAAAGGCTGAGGAGTCAGCTTAGTCACGGCTTTGGCCTGCCGATATGCCGAAATAAACTCTAATTTTGCAGCAAATTCTTGCTCAATATGCGAAAAAAAGCGCGAAAAGTCCGCGAGATACTCGAGAATGTGGAAATCCTTTCGGCCGGCGCTGAAGGCATGGCAGTGGCCAAACCCGGGGATAAAGTCGTATTCGTGCCTTTTGCTGCTCCTGGAGATGTGGTAGATTTGGTCGTGCTGCGAAAGAAAAAAAGTTTTATTGAAGCGAAAATCTCTGCCATTCATCAGTTTTCAAAACAACGCACTGCGCCACGTTGTCAGCATTTTACGGTTTGCGGAGGCTGCAAATGGCAACATCTGGCCTACGAGCATCAGCTTGCCTTTAAGGCGCAGCAGGTGCGCGACACTTTCGACCGCATCGGCAAATTCAGCTATCCGCCCCTGTTGCCGATCATGGGTTCCGAAAAACAATATGAATACCGCAACAAGCTCGAGTTTACCTTTTCCAACCGTCGTTGGCTCGTTGAGAAGCCTGCCGCAGGGTCACTCACTGACGAAAGCCTCAATGGACTAGGGTTTCATCTGCCTGGCATGTTCGACCGTATCCTCGATATTGAGCATTGTCATCTGCAGGAAGAGCCATCGAACGCCATCCGCCGGGCGGTGAAAGACTATGCCACAGCCCACGGTTTGTCGTTTTACGATGTCAAAAAAAACGAGGGCTTACTCCGCAACCTCATCATTCGCAATGTTGCCATCGATCAATGGATGGTGATTTTGGTGGTGAGCGAGGCCAATGAAGCTATCCTAAAGGGTTTGCTCCCACATCTGTCTGCCCGTTTCCCACAAATCAGCTCGTTGATTTATGTGGTGAACACCAAGAAAAACGATCAGATTAGCGATTTAGAGGCTGTTGTTTTTTCCGGGAGTCCTTTTTTGATTGCTCATATGGATTCGCCCGTTTCAGGTCAGCCGTCATTGAAATTTCAGGTAGGCCCTGTTTCATTCTTTCAAACCAACAGCGCACAGGCCGAGCGTCTTTATCGGTTGGTTTTTAATTTAGCGGGTTTCACAGGCAACGAAACGGTTTATGACCTTTATTCGGGTACCGGAACCATTGCGCTTTATGTGGCAAAAGCCGTCAGAAAGGTGATTGGGATCGAATATGTGGAAGAGTCCGTCAACGATGCCCGCACCAACGCCTTACTCAATGAGATTGAGAATGTAAGCTTTGTTGCCGGTGATATGCCCAAAGTTTTGAGTAACGATTTTGTGGCGCAGCACGGCCGCCCGGACGTGGTGATTACCGATCCGCCCCGTGCCGGGATGCATCCCGATGTGGTGGCACAACTCCTTGAAATCAAGGCTGAGAAAATTGTTTACGTCAGTTGCAACCCCGCCACGCAAGCGCGCGATATATCTTTGCTCAGCACCATCTACTCCGTTGAGAAAGTTCAGCCGGTGGATATGTTCCCGCAAACCCAACATGTTGAAAATGTGGCTCTGCTCCGACTGAAAAGCGATACTGAACGGGCCTGATTTTATTAAATGAGATTTTTCAAACCAACCTTTGTTTTCAGACAAGTTTGCCGTTTACCGACCGTTACCTGCTCCGGAAACGATTGTTTTTTTTTTTTGGATTATCATATTCCTCAAACCCAATTATCTTTCACCCTTTTTGAATGTTTGGCGTTGATTCATCGGGCTTTAAGCCTTGCCTCACCTCTTTCGGCTACTTTAACAGTCAAATATTCGAAGAACTATTGTCTGTGTTGAAAAACTCTGTTATTCAACATGTTAAGCGTTTATGATTGGGATATTCCTGTCCTAACATTTTTTTTAAAGGATTATAAAAAACTTGGGCATATAATCCAGAAAAGACTATTTTTGCTTCAATCCGTGCAGAAGGATAACTGACGAATTATCAGCATTATGATTAAAAAAAGATGAGATTTTCTGCTACAGTCCAAGCTATTGCACTTCTAAACACAAATAAAACATGAATTTAGACCGTATTTTTGGTTTTCTGGTTCCTAAAAACAGAAAGTTCTTTCCGCTTTTCAAACAGTCGGCCGAGGCTCTTGTCGAAGGATCAGGCCTATTGGTAAAACTTTTTGAGGAAGAAGACGTAGAAAAAAGGGATGTGATCATCAAAGAAATTAAAAAGGTGGAAAAGAAAGCCGATGAAATCACCCGTCACTTGTCGGATGAGTTGAACGGTACTTTTATTACACCTTTTGACCGTGAGGATGTCCATGATCTGATTAATAGCCTCGACGATGTAATTGATTACATTGATGCAGCAGCCAAACGTGTTTATTTTTATAAGGTACATTCTTTTCCGCCTGAATTTGTGAAAATTGCCTGTCTCATTCACAATGCAAATCTGGAAATCCTGAGCGTGTTGAGCAACATCAAACATGCTTCTGATTTTTCAAAATTTCAGGAATCCTATCAGAAGATTGACCGTTACGAAACTGAGGTTGACGATATTTATCAGCATTTCCTGGCCAATCTGTTTGATTTTGAGAGCAATGCCGTTGAGTTGATCAAAAAGCGCGACATCCTCATGGCCTTGGAAAAGGCCATTGACCGTTGCGATGATGTGCGTAAAGTATTTTCCACAATCATGGTGAAATTGTCGTAGGCCGCTTCAGATTAACTCCAAAATAATTTTTATGGACTTCACCCTGCTTGTTTTAATCATCCTGCTTGCCTTTGCCTTCGATTTTATCAACGGTTTTCACGATGCGGCCAATTCTATTGCCACGGTGGTGGCCACCAAAGTGTTAACTCCGCTGCAAGCCGTGATTTGGGCTGCATTTTTCAATTCGCTGGCCTATGTGGTTTTCGATCTTCACATAGCCAACACCATTTCTAAGGTTGTAGATACGGGCGCCATTACGCTTCTGGTGATTCTTTCGGGTATCATTGCGGCCATCATTTGGAATTTATTCACCTGGTATCTCGGAATCCCTTCCAGCTCATCGCATACCCTTGTGGGTGGTTTTGCCGGCGCGGCAGTAGCTCATGCCGGATGGTCGGTCATTCACGATAAAGTGATTCTGACCATCGCCGCCTTTATTTTCGTCGCACCGGTGTTGGGAATGTTGGTATCCTATTTCATCAGCATTATTTTTCTTTGGATCTTCCGAAAGGCCAATCCATTTAAACTTGAAAAGTATTTCAAGATCGGACAATTGTTTTCGTCGGCAACCTTTAGCCTTGGGCATGGTGGAAATGATGCGCAAAAAGTGATCGGTATCATTACGGCTGCCCTCATCGTTTATTTCCACGGAACGAACCCTGCTGATATTCCGCATTGGGCGCATATCACCTATCATGCTAACGGCGACATTCACCATATTCCGCCGTGGGTAGCCATCGGATGCTATGGAATGATTGGTATTGGTACATTGATGGGCGGATGGCGAATCATCAAAACGATGGGAAGCAAAATCACGCGACTCACTCCTTTTGAAGGCGTTACGGCGGAGCTGGCCGGTTCGGCACTGCTTTTTGGAACAGAAGCGTACGGTATTCCGGTAAGCACCACCCACACCATCACCGGTGCCATCATGGGCGTAGGCTTGACCAAAAGGCTTTCAGCCGTGAAATGGGGCGTCACAGGAAACTTGCTGGTAGCCTGGTTAGTAACCATCCCAATCTCCATGATCATCGCAGCCTTGACCTATTGGCTCTTTAGTCTGCTTGGCTTCTAATCCCGCGCAAGAGGCAAAGAACATTTTACCGATTTTGATTTCCGCTCAGTGGAAAAATCCTATTTTTGAGCATGGAAATGAAGATGATCTACGCTCGGTTATGCCGTTTTTTTACGACTTTTCAACTTGTCGTGCTCGCCTCGGCCATATTGGCTCAAACTGCAAAGGAAGTCAATGTCCTCGATAAAAATATTGATTTTGAGCATATTGATGTCGAGTTGACGATAGAGGCAGCACAGAAACTCGTGCGGGCAAAGGTTAGGTTCGACTTTGTGGAAACAACATCAAGGGCCGATTCGGCCTGGCTGAGTTGCCCGCGTTTCGCAGTGTCGAAGGTCGAGGTTGACGGTCGGGAAGCCTCCTGGCGAATAGAAGATGACCGGTTGATATTTTTCTATGAAAATGTTGGAAAACCCTCTGCCTCTCATAGCTTTTACATTGAATATGAGGTTGTTGCGCCAACTGAGCTGCATTTTGTGGGTTGGGACGATAACAGCCACACTCGACGACGGCAGATTTGGGCGCACCGCCCTCACACCTGGTTGCCATACGCCGACGATAGGCTGACGATGGATTTCCGAATCACCTTCGATGAAAACTATCAGGTGTTCAGTAATGGAATCCGCAAAGAAATCACCCCAAATGCCGATGGAACAACCACCTGGCATTACAGTCTCGAAAAGCCGCATCCCTTTTTCTCCACTGCCTTGGTCATCGGACAGTATGAATGGGACACTTTGACAACTCATTCAGGTCTGCCTGTCGAACTGTGGTATTATCCCGACCTGAAAAGCCATCGGAAACCAACCTATAAATTTATGGATGAGATGGTGGATTTCTGCGAAAATGAGTTAGGAGTTAAATATCCGTACTCCATCTACCGGCAGGCTCCCTTGACCGACTATCTTTACGGCGGCATGGAAACCACAACCTCCACTGTTTTTGGAGACTATATGCTGATTGACGAACGCGCCTGGTGGGAGCGTAACTATGTGAATGTGAACATTCATGAGCTGGTACATCAGTGGTTTGGCAACGATATCTCGCATCGTGGAAACCACAATGTCTGGCTTACCGAGAGTTTTGCAACCTATTATGCCAAGCGGTTTGAAAAGGCAATTTTTGGCGAAAACGCCTATCAATGGGTCAGGCTGAAAGAGGAAGAAAACGCCTTGCTTGCTGCAAAATCGGACGATTATGCCATTGGCGATGGCCGTGGAGGCACTCACCGCTGGTACTCCAAAGGCTCGTTAGTGGTTGATATGCTGCGCGATGAGATGGGCGATGAGGCTTTTAGAAAAGCCATCACGTATTATTTGCAGAAAAACCGGCAGTCAGAGGTGGAAACCGCCGATTTCAGACAGGCCGTGGCAGAATCGTCGGGGATGCAACTCGATTGGTTTTTCGACCAGTGGGTCATGCGCGGTGGCGAACCTCACTACCGTATTCAATACGAAGATCAGGGCTTGAGTCTGTTGGTGAAAGTTGAGCAAATTCAGGAAATAACACCTGAAAAACCGCCTTTCAGGGCAAACATACGCTTTGAAGTGGGTTATACCGACGGTAGCCGCAGCACCCATCACTTTCTGAACGATAGCCGCGAACAACTCTATATCATCCCCAAAGAAGGACAGCAGATCTACCTGCTCTTCGATCCCGGAAACCGGATATTGAAGCGTGAAACGATTGTACGGCCAAAATATGACGTTTTTGACCAACTGCTCAATACCCCGAAAATGATTGACCGCTATCGTGCTTTGGTCGAAATGCGGGATTTTCCTGTTGATGAGAAAGCTGAAGTATTGCAACTTGCATGGAAAAAAAACCGTTACCATTTGGTGCGAAGCGAAATTGTGGCACAATTGGCCTCGGATAGCTCGGCAGCTTCGATAGCTGTTATTCGGGATGCCCTAAAATCGGATGATGTGTATGTGCGCAGAGCCGCATTGACAAATTTGAAACTCCACCACAAGAGCCTGATTGGTCCCGTTGCAGCCTGCCTTCAGGATTCCTCCTACAGCAATGTGATTGCCGCTTTGAGGGCACTCAAACAGCTCGATCACCGACATCTGAGAAAATATCTTCGCCAAACAGACGGACAACAAGGCTATCCAGGCCTGAATGTGCGCATTGCCTGGCTTGAAACAGCCATCCGTTTTGGTCGAATAAAATATCTTGACGAGCTAAGGGATTATCTGAGTCCGCGCTTTGATTTCCGTACCCGTATCAATGCCGTTGAGGCCATTGGTCGTTTAGAAATTTGTGATGACAGTATTGCCAGTGCATTGGTTGAAGCTGCGCTTTATTGGAATTTCAGGCTGGGCGATGCCACAAAACCGGTGCTCAAAGCGTTTGCAGCCAAACCCAACCTGAAGTCTTTTATTGTTAAGGCTCTTCAGAATACCGGCGCTGAAGGTCGCAAGTTGGAAGCTGATCTTGGCCTTTAAACCGTTTGAACGATTCGGGTTGCAGCGTTTTATTGGTGCACGAAACCGTTTGCGGAATAAAAGCAAAGCTTATTACCCGTTTTGCAGTGCATTGTGAAGACGAATACCTATCTTTGTATAACAATCATTTTTATTTAAAATACTGATAATGAGCACGAAAGAAAAGATCGTTGAGTTGTGGGAGCAACTTTATCCCCAAATACCGTTAAGTCGTTTATATAGCTTTCTCGAACAGCTTGAAGTTCAGCCTGTTCGCCTTGAAACAACCGACTGGTATAAAGATGCCGTGGTTTATTCGCTTTATGTTGATCTTTTTGCCTCGGATTTCGACGGTCTTACGCAGAAGTTAGACTATCTTCAGGGCTTGGGTGTTTCCTGTCTTTGGTTGTTGCCCATCTTAGACAGTCCAATGCGAGATGCAGGTTTCGACATCCGCAATTACGACCTCGTGCGCCACGATTTATTGGGACTTGAGAAAGGTTTTACCCGTGAAGAACAAGAGCAGCGTTTTGGCCGCTTTTTGGACGAAGCCCATGCCCGCGGTATCAGGGTGATATTTGATATTGCCATTAACCATTGTTCGGAGGAGCATCCCTGGTTTGTGGAAGCAAAAAAAACGGAAGATAACCCTTATCGCAACTATTTTATCTGGTCGAAAGATCCAGGGAAATATGCCGATGCACGTATCATCTTCAAAGGCATGGAAACCAGCAACTGGGAACCCTGGGGCGATAGTTATTACTTTCATCGGTTTTTCAACTTTCAGCCCGACCTTAACTACCGCAATCCCGAAGTACTATTTGCAATGCTTAAAAACCTGCTCTATTGGCAGAAGCTTGGTGTTGACGGCTTCCGGGCCGATGCAATTCCATATCTTTGGAAAGAAGAAGGCACCGACTGCGAAAACCTACCACAGACCCATCTGATTGTAAAGATGTTCAGGGCGGTTCTCGACTTTGTGAAGCCCGGAACCCTCCTGCTTGCCGAAGCCTGCCAGAAGCCTGCTACCGTGGTGGAATATATGGGTCAGGGCGACGAATGCCATGCCGCATACCATTTTCCGGTGATGCCCATGTTTTACAAAAGCATTGCCCAACAAAGCAACCAGCCAATCCGGCAGATTCTTCATCCTTCGGTAACGCCCGCTATTCCCGAAAACAGTCAGTGGTTCACCTTCTTACGATGCCACGACGAGCTGAGCCTTGAATTGGTTTATGTGTCGGAAGAAGATCGAAAATATATCCATCAGAACTATTGTTTGGAACCCTCATGGGACTTCAGGATTGGCGAAGGTATCTCGGCACGTCTGTCCAACCTGTTTGGCTTAGACGCCCGCAAAATAGCCTTAGCTTATTCCATGATGCTCAGCCTGCCCGGAACCCCCGTCATTTATTACGGCGATGAAATCGGCAAGGAAAATGACAAGCAGTATTACAAAGAAATGGCCGCTTTTGTCGGAAAAGACGATACACGGTTTCTCGTTCGCGGCAAGATGGACTGGCCACAGATTGAAAAACAGCTTGCCGACGCCGGTTCGTTTCAATCGAAAATATTCCAAAGTCTTCAAACTATGTTGAAAATCAGAAACAGGTTTAAGGTATTCGGGCGGGGCGACCTTCATTTTATGGATGTTTATGATAGTGCGAACCGGCCTGTAGACGCTGTTTTAGCCTATATACGTCAATTTGAAAGTGAAAAGCTTCTGATTGTACAGAATCTGTCTGACAAATTACTGAATGTACACCTGGATCAATCCAAAGAAACAGCGCATGATCTCATCCTTAAGGCCAAGCTTAACTTTAGCGCTTTGGAGTTGCAACCCTATCAATATTTCTGGATCAATCTCGAATAAAATAAATAACTGTAAAACAACATTATATGAAAAGCAAGCATTTTGATGCCGTTGTTTTTGACTTGGATGGAGTGATCACCAAAACTGCCTTGACACACAGTGCGGCATGGAAAAAGATGTTTGATGATTTTCTGGCTCAACATGCCCTTGCGGCCGGCACTGAGTTTCGCGAGTTTACGCATAAAGACGACTATTTGCCGTATGTGGATGGCAAGCCAAGATATAAGGGTGTGGAAGATTTTCTGCTCTCACGGGGCATACATCTTCCTTTTGGGAGTCCTTCAGATCCCGCAGGCATGACCACGGTTTGTAGCCTTGGAAACCTGAAAAACGATGCTTTCAACGAGGTGCTACAGCGCGATGGAGTGGAGGTTTATCCTTCGACCGTTGCGTTAATGAAGGAGCTTCGTCAAAAAGGCTATCGTGTGGGCGTGGCTTCTTCAAGCAAAAACTGTGAAGCCGTTCTGGCGGCAGCCGGCCTGCTTCAACTTGTTGAGACCCGCGTGGATGGCGTGGTATCGGCCGAGCTTGGCCTGAAAGGGAAACCCGAAGCCGACATTTTTACGACTGCCGCTGAGAACCTTGGTTGCCGGCCATCGCGTACCGTGGTGGTTGAAGATGCCGTTTCAGGCGTTCAGGCCGGCCAGAGAGGCGGCTTCGGGTTAGTGATTGGCATTGCCCGCGAAGAAAATCAGGCTGAGCTTCTGATCAATGGAGCCGATATCGTGGTAGAGGATATGGAACAAGCCGGCATTCCTGTGATGGAACAATGGTTCGAAACAGGATTGGAAACCGACCAGTGGTCAATTACCTATCACGACTACGACCGTACAAAAGAACGCTCGCGCGAGGCCCTGCTCACCGTGGGCAATGGTTATTTTGGGACAAGAGGCGCCATGGAAGAAAGTGCCGCCAATGTCGTGAACTATCCAGGCACCTATATGGCCGGGATGTACAACAGGTTGATCACCAATGTGGCTGGGCGCGATATTGAAAATGAGGATTTTGTAAATCTGCCCAACTGGCTGCCGATCACTTTTTCCGTTGATGGCGGAAGTTTTTTCGACTTCAACCAAACCACTATCCACACTTTGCAGCGACGGCTCGACTTCCGCAACGGATTGCTGAAACGGGAGATGATAGTAGAAGATGAGAGCGGACGTCAAACCAAAATTGTTTCCGAACGCTTTGTCAGCATGGACAATCCCATGCTTGCCGCCATGCGCTATTCTGTTCAACCTTTGAACTATGGCGGAACGTTCTGTCTTCGAAGCGGCATTGATGGCAGCCTCATCAACGATGGTGTCGAGCGCTATAAATCGTTGAATCAGCGGCATATGAAAACCTTGAAGACTGGTAGAGACGAAGATGCGCTGTTCGTGCTTAACCAGACCACGCAATCGGGCCATCAGATTGGAGCCGCTATTCGACATCATCTGCAATACAATGGAAAAAACCTTGATTTGAAGGGCGAGCTGGAATCTGCACCAGGTCGTGTTTGGGAAAAATTTAGTTTTGAACTTACACAGAATCAGATTATTAAAATAGAGAAGACACTTGCCTTATGTTCCGACAAAGAAAACTTTGTGGAAGACGCACTCAGTTCCTCGCTGAATACGCTCCGTTCAGCGCCCTCATTTGATCTGATGCTTGAAGCCAGTCGGAAACAATGGCAGTTGCTCTGGCAGAAATTCGACCTCCGGATTCAGGGCGACCGTATGGCGCAAAAACTGTTGCGACTACATCTCTATCATCTTCTGGTTTCCATGTCCATTCACAATACTAAGCTCGATGCCAGCATCACCGCTCGTGGATTGCACGGCGAGGCCTATCGGGGCCATATCTTCTGGGATGAGCTGTTCATTCTACCGCTTTACGACCTCCATCTGCCCGAAGTGGCCAAAGCCATGCTGTTGTATCGCTATCGCCGGCTTGCTCAGGCAAAGCAATACGCCCGTGACCATGGCTACAAAGGTGCCATGTTTCCCTGGCAGAGCGGTAGCGATGGCCGCGAAGAAACCCAAATCGTTCACCTGAACCCGCTTACCGGTCAATGGGGCGACGACCATAGCGCACTGCAACGCCATGTGTCGCTGGCCATTGCCTATAATATCTGGGATTATTACTGGATCAGCAACGACCTCGAATTTCTAAAACGTTTCGGTTTAGAGATGTTTTTCGAAATCTGTAGGTTCTGGGCCAGTAAAGCTCAACTGAATCCTAAAAACGGGCGGTACGAAATTGCCGGCGTGATGGGACCCGATGAGTTTCACGAACATTTGCCCGGAAACGAGAGCGGCGGATTAAAAGATAACGCCTACACCAATATCATGGTGGCATGGATGTTTGAAAAAGCAGGCGAAATCGGACAACTCGCCGGCGAGAAAATAATAACCAAAGCAGGCTTCAGCCCGGGCGAACTGAAACAATGGCGCGAAATAGCTTCTTCGCTCAACCTTGTGATCAATGACGAAGGCATTATAGCCCAATATGACGGTTATTTCGACCTGAAAGAGTTGGATTGGGATTTCTATCGGCAGAAATATGGGAACGTGTATCGTATGGATCGCATCCTCAAGGCTGAAGGAAAATCGCCCGATGACTACAAAGTGGCCAAACAAGCCGATACCCTCATGGCTTTTTACAACTTAGACAAAACCGAAGTGGATGCCTTGCTGGCTGAGATGCGCTATGCGTTGCCGGAGGATTATTTAGAGCGTAATCTGAACTATTACATTGCCCGCACTTCGCACGGCTCTACACTCAGCCGGGTGGTGCATGCACGCTTAGCTGCAATGGTGGGAAACAAAGCTTTGAGTACACAGCTTTACGAAGACGCCCTTGGCAGTGATTATGTGGACATTCAGGGCGGTACCACAGGCGAAGGCATCCATGCCGGTGTAATGGCCGGAACCATCCTCATCGCACTGAACACCTTTGCCGGTATCAGTTTTCGCAGTGAACACCTGACCATCAACCCCGATCTACCCGAAAAATGGGAAACGATGGCTTTTGCACTCACCTTCAAAGGGGTGAACTACCAGTTTGAACTGAACAAAACAAGCACCCGCCTTTGCGCCAACCGTGCGGTTGTGGTCAACTACAAAGGACGGCTTAACCATCTGATTGAAAATGTATGGACAGAACTAAACTGATAACTCATAAAAATAAAGCACGATATGTTAAACGATAAGATCACCGTAACTAAAAAACATCTCGAGGCTGCCGAGGTGGTTTCTGAAAAATTACAGGAATTGATTCAGCCCAAGTTTATCCTCGCCATTGGCGGCGAAGTGGGATCGGGCAAATCAACCCTGAGCTATGCCATCGCCCAGAAAATCAAAAAACAAGGCATCAGCAGCAAAATTATTGACTTGGACGATTTCTATAAAATCCCGCCCAAAGAACGGAAAGCATGGCGAAGGCATCACGGCATCGAAAGCGTGGGTCCCGATGAATACGATTGGGATAAAATCAACCGCGTGGCGGACGATTTTACCCACGACCGCGAATCAACCATGCCCTGCGTGGATCTGATCACCGATGAAGTGGACAGCCTTAAAACCTGTTTCGAAGGCATTGATGTGTTGATTATCAACGGGCTGTACGCTACCAAACTGCAACAGGCTCATTTGAAAATTTTCATCGAGCTCACTTATGATGAAACCAAAGAAGCGCAGATTTTCAGCGAAAAAGAAGAGATGACGGCTTTCAGAAAACAAATTCTCGAACGCGAACACCAGATGGTGCAGTCCTTGAAACACAATATTGACTTATTTTTCGACTTCGATGCCACTTTGGATAAATACCATCTTTAATTTTTTAAACTGATTGTAAATAACTAAAATACAGAATGATATGTTAGGAGATGTTTTGTTGATTGCTGAAAAGCACCAGAAAGCTGGTGAAGTAATTGTTGAAAAAATTCTTTCCATTCGGAAACCAAAAATGATAGTAGCCATCTCGGGCGAATCCGGCTCAGGAAAATCGGAGCTGGCTCACGTGATTGCCAAAAGCCTACGCAAACACGGTATCATGGCCAAGCCACTGCATATTGACAATTATTACCGCATTCATCCTTTGGAACGCACCGAATGGCGCAAGCAACATGGCATACAGAATGTTGTCGGCCCGAACGAATACGACTGGGACACCTTTTTGCGCAATATCAGCGAGTTCAGAGCCGGCGCTTTTTCCACCGGACCCTGCGTTGACCTCGTAACCGAGCAGATTGACCAGCTTACCACCGACTACAGCGGTATTGATATGCTCATTATTGACGGTCTGTATGCTATCAAAACACCGGATATTGACCTGAGGGTGTTTATCGAGCTCACCTATCACGAGACGAAAAAAGCTCAGGTCGTCAGAGGGAAAGAGCCTCAGAATGAATACCGTATGCAGGTTTTAGAAAAAGAACATCAGGAAGTGCAAGCTCTGAAACCTTTAGCCGATCTGTTGGTGGGGATGGACTACGAAGTGCGTCCTGCTTCGCCTCAGCCCAAGCTATAGTCGAATAACTTTACATGCTGCCTATCACTCGTTTGCATAAAATGAGTGGAAATAAATCGTTTTCGGCTCAATCCAGCCGATTGTCGTGTATTTTTGTATGAACAATGAGCCCGCCATGATCACGATTTATCAGCTTTTCCCACGCCTTTTCGGCAATCGCTCCACGAGCCTCAAACACAATGGTTCTATTGAAGAAAATGGTTGCGGCAAATTCGACGATATCACAATGACGGCTTTGCAGGCCATCCATGATTTGGGAATCACGCACATCTGGCTCACCGGCGTCATCCGTCATGCCACGCTCACCGATTATTCCAGTTTTGGAATACCGCCAAGTCATCCTGCCGTGGTGAAAGGACGCGCCGGCTCGCCTTATGCCATCACCGATTATTACGATGTGGATCCTGACCTCGCAAACGATGTCTCCCAACGGATAAACGAGTTTGTATCTTTGGTAGATCGCATTCATCAGGCAGGCATGAAAGTCATCCTTGATTTTGTCCCAAACCATCTGGCCCGCGAGTATCGCTCGGTGAACCTGCCAGCTGGACAGCGCGATTTTGGCGCCGATGATGATCAAACTCAGGCTTTTCATCCACAGAACAATTTTTATTATATCCCAGGTCAGAGTTTTGTCCCTCCTTATCGTGAAGAAAGTCTTTATCATAGCCAACAGGCCTACACCGAACAGCCTGCTAAGGTTACAGGCAACGATTGCTTCAGCGCCATGCCCGGCATTCACGACTGGTTCGAAACGGTGAAACTCAACTATGGTGTTGACATTAGGAATGATTGGCAGAAATATTTTTCGCCTGTCCCTGACACCTGGCACAAGATGGATGCTATCCTGCACTTCTGGGCTTCGAAGGGAGTGGACGGATTTCGGGCTGATATGGCGGGTATGGTTCCGGTGGAATTCTGGGCTTGGGCCATAGCCAGACTGAAAGCTTCATTTCCTCAAATCCTGATGATTGCCGAAATTTATGAGCCTGCACTTTATCGCGATTTCGTGAAAGCCGGTTTCGACTTTTTATATGATAAAGTGGGCCTTTACAATCGGTTGCACGATGTTTTGTTGTACGGGCAATCGGTTGAGCCGCTCACTCAGGTATTGCAGTCAACGGCTGCTGTTCAACACCGTATGCTGCGATTTATGGAAAATCATGATGAGCCCCGATTGGCCTCACCGCGTTTTTACGGCTTTCCATTTCATGCCCTGCCAGCCGTTGCCCTCAGTGCATGGCTTCATTCGGGAGCTTTTATGATATACAACGGTCAGGAAAGCGGCGAAACTGCGCTCGGGAGCCCGGGTTTCAGTGGCGACGACGGACGGACAAGTATTTTCGACTACTGTCACATGCCCCAACACCAACAATGGATGGCCGGAGGCAGTTTCGATGGATCTGCCTATTTTTACGATCAAAAAAAACTGAGGGAAGCGTATCGTACCATCCTACGCCTGCGCAATGAACGACCGGCGTTACGCGAAGGAGCCTTTTACGACCTGATGTGGGCCAATCCCTGGTACACCGACTTCGACCCCTGGAATGTATTTGTATTTCTGCGCTATACAAATGAAGAAAAATTGTTGATTGTGATCAACTTCAACCGAATGGAACATCGAAGCATGCGAATCAATATGCATGAAGATGCGCTGGCGCTACTGGGGATGGCAGAAAAATCCGAGGCGCAGTGGATGGCGTCGGACCTGATTGAAACCAGGAAAAAACTTGAGTTTCGTCCGGCCGACCTGCCCGAAAAGGGGTTGCCAATCAGCCTGAGACCCTCGCAATATGCCGTTTTTGTCTTGACCGAAATCAAACCGGAAAACCTTTAAAAAACAACAGCCATGAATGAGCAAAAACTACCTCTCGTATTGGAAGACTCCTGGCTCGATCCTGTAAATCAGGAAGTGAATGAGCGGTATGAACGCTATCTTTCCCGCCTCAACCAAATCCGTGAAGGATGGGGCAGCCTGAAGGCTTTTGCACAGGCCGACTCTCTTTTTGGCTTCAACTATGATGCCGTCCGCAAAGGATGGTGGTACCGTGAATGGGCTCCTGCCGCTTCGGCCCTTTTTCTTTTTGGCGATTTTAACCAATGGAGACGTTATGACAACCCTTTGATAAACAATGGAAAAGGAATATGGGAAGTATTTTTAGACGACAAATCCTACAAGCAATCCTTTCGGCACGAAAGCCTGCTGAAAGTGATCGTTCAAAGTGCGGCCGGCGAAATGGAACGCATACCGGTTTATGTGAAAAGGGTTGTTCAGAATGAAAACACAAAAGATTTTAGCGGACAGCTCTGGTGTCCGGCTAAGCCATACAGTTTCAAATCACCTTTGCCTAACCCGTTGAAAGATGAACCGTTATTAATATATGAGGCACATGTGGGCATGGCTCAGGAAAAAGCGGGTGTCGGTACATACAACGAATTTAGAATCAATATCTTGCCAAGAATTGTTGAAGCAGGATACAATGCTATCCAACTGATGGCTGTGGCTGAGCATCCGTATTACGGCTCATTCGGATACCATGTTTCCAATTTTTTTGCACCAAGCTCACGCTTTGGTACACCCGAAGAACTCAAACAATTGATTGATGAAGCACACAGGCTGGGCTTGCTGGTGATTATGGATATTGTTCATTCGCATACCGTGAAGAACACCCGCGAAGGATTAAACCTTTTTGACGGAACAGATTTTCAATATACACATGCCGGCGGAAGGGGCGATCATCCACAGTGGGACTCAAAGCTGTTTAATTACGGAAAAGATGAAGTGCTACAGTTTTTGCTCACCAATGTGCGTTATTGGCTCGAAGATTATCGTTTCGACGGCTACCGATTTGATGGTGTGACTTCTATGCTTTATTTACATCATGGCAATGGAGTTCAGTTTGATAGCCCATATAAATATTTTAGCGAAGGAGTTGACAATGACGCTGTTACTTATCTTCAGTTGGCCAACACCCTCATCCATGAAATCAATCCTCAGGCCATCAGCATTGCCGAAGATGTTTCAGGGATGCCGGGGCTATGTCATCCCGTGACCGATGGCGGTATAGGATTTGACTATCGTTTAGGCATGGGCTTGCCCGATTTCTGGATCAAGCTCCTCAAGGAAAAATCGGATGAAGACTGGAATGGGCATGAGCTTTACCACACCATGACCAATCGCTTGTTTACGACCAAAACCATTGCCTACGCCGAATCGCACGATCAGGCATTGGTAGGCGACAAAACCATAGCCTTCAGGCTGATGGACAAAGAGATGTATGATTTTATGGCAAAGGACCGGCCGAGTTTGATCATTGACCGCGGCATTGCTTTACACAAGATGATCCGGCTTTTCACCATTGTTCTTGGTGGCGAAGGCTGGCTCAACTTCATGGGTAATGAATTTGGACATCCTGAATGGATTGACTTCCCGCGTGCAGGCAACAATTGGAGTTATCATTATGCCCGCAGACAATGGTCGCTGACGGAAAAAAAATTCCTGAAATATCATTGGTTGTCCGATTTCGACCGGGCTATGATTCAATTAGTGCGCAACAAGAAAATTATGCTTGCTGCTCCTCCATATCTTCTTCAGGTGGACGATTCGACCAAAACAATCGTCTTTGAGCGCGGCAACTTTATTTTTGTGTTCAATTGGCATCCAGACCAATCCATTCCAGGCTATCAAATCAAGGTGAAAGAAGCGGGCGATTATCAAGTAGTGCTCACGACCGACGACCGCCGGTTTGGAGGTTTCGGGCGGGTGGATACTGCCATAGACTATCCGGCACAAGCATTAGATGACGATACCATGGTGATGAAATTTTATAACGTCAACCGCACTGCAACGGTTTTCCAAAAGAAAGAATAAAAAACAGGGGCTCTCTGAGGCAGAAAGACCCTGTTTTGAAAAAGTGATCCGGGCGGGATTCGAACCCACGACCCGCAGCTTAGAAGGCTGCTGCTCTATCCAGCTGAGCTACCGGACCATCGTCATTCATCCATGAGGATGAACTTCTGTTTCAGGGGTGCAAAGGTAAAAAATCCAACTAAACCCTGCAATCCAAAAAGAAAATAAAAAGGCGGTCTGTGCCGCCTTCGTCTATTCTTGAAAAGATTAGTATCTGTTCCTGTTGTCGTTGTTTTCGTTCCGGCCACGATAACCGCCTTCTCTGCGATAGCCGCCTTCGTTACGGAATCCGCCTTCACGACGTTTGAAACGACCACCATCATTCTGGCCTTCTTCTTTCGGACGGGCTTGTTTGACAATGATGGTGCTCCCGTCGAGCTGGCTTTCATTGAGTTCGTTGATGGCAGCATAAGCTTCGCTGTCATTGGGCATTTCAACAAAACCGTAGCCTTTGGAACGATTTGTCAGTTTGTCAAAGATGACTTTAGCACTGGACACTTCACCGAATTGTTTGAAAGTTTCTTCCAATTGTTCGCTGGTTGTTTTGAAGTTGAGTTTTGCAACAAAAATGTTCATAAAAGAATTTAAAAAAAATTGATAATTTGTTTTTTAAAAAGAAAGATAACTAACAACTTGACAGAACGATAGGTTCTGAAAAATGTGAATTGGCCCTGCTTTTCAAAGAACTGTTAGAAATTAAACCGGCGCAAAATTACGATATTATCTGTATGAAATTCAATTCTTTGGATTTTTTTATCCGGAAGTTATCTTTTCGTACTGAGTCCAACTGTTTGCGACAAAAAAAACAGCCATCAGGTTTTACCCGATGGCTGTCAGAATTTTCAGCAAAGGATTACTGACTGATTACCCGTACTGCATGCGTGCGGCCGGTATTTTTGTTCAAGTTCTGGATGAGCAGAATGCCTTTTGGGTAAGCTTGAAGATCAAGCAAGAGCTTGTCGGAAAGGCAGTTGACTTCATGCAGGAGTTGTCCGGTAGCGTTGTAAACACGGATGATATCTCCCTCGACAAGCTGCCCAAGCGTAACGCTTCCATTTGCAGGGTTAGGCGAAACAGTGAATCCGGGGACAAAAACGACTTTGTCCAAACCAGTGAGGTTAATGACAACATAGCCTGTTTTGACGACATTTCCTGAACCATAGGCGTTGGTAGCCGTCAGGCTGACATTGTAAGTACCATCGGTGGTGTAAGTGATCAGTGGATTTTGTACCTCAGAAGTGGATGGAGTTCCTCCGGGGAATAGCCAGTTCCAGCTCACCGGATTATTGGTCGAGAGATCGTCGAATTGGTATTCAACCCGGTCAACAAAGGATTCGAAGGTGGAATTAAAATCGGCAACAGGCGGAAATCCAACATTGATGAGGTCGGATTGCAGTTTAGTATCCGACCCGAAAACGTTGGTCACCGTAAGGCTGACATCGAACAGGCCGGGGTTGTTATAGAAAATATTTTCCGGGTTGGGCGAAGTACTACTCGATGGGAATCCGCCTTCAAAGTTCCAAAGGTAGCTGTCAATAGTGCCTTGAGCCTGATGGATAAACGAGAGGGTACTGCCAACGGCAATGGTCGTGTTGCCGTCCACAGCAAAGTTAGCCACCGGCGGATAACCTGCGGTAATGTATCCGGGCTTGGTCTTGGTGTTGCTGCCATTGGCATTGGTTACCGTAAGCGATACATCGAAAGTGCCGGCACTGTTGTATTGGATGGCGGGTGGATTTTGTCCGTTGAAGCTCGCCGGGGTACCACCCTGGAAGGTCCATTGCCAGCTTGTGATTTGTCCGGTGGAAGTGTTGGTAAAATGTACGCTGTTGCCCACGGCCGGGGTAGTGATGTCGGCGGTGAAATCAGCAGCAGGCAGGGAGGTTACGGTGATATAATCGGTTTTCAATACGACATGGGTGCCGAAAGAGGTGGTAACAGTTAGTTTCACGTCAAATTCACCCGCTGTGTTGTAGGTTACTAAAGGATTCTTTTGGGTAGATGTTGCAGGTGTTCCGCCTTCGAAGACCCAACTCCAGGCCGTTGGGTTGCCAGGTGTAAGATCAGTAAACTGAACTTGTCCGCCCGGGATGACATTGGTCTGGTTTGCTGTGAAATCAGGGCTTTTGGTGATGAGCAGTGCATCAGGCCCGTTTGCAGGGTTCACGGTATTGACTCCATAAGGCCATTCGCCGTTGGCTGAAGTTACCGTTTCGTTCGGGATAATGGCGCCATTGCTGAGCTGTCTGATTTCTACCCGACGTAGCCCGTTGGGGAGGGTGTTGGGAATGATGCTTCCCCACGATGCAGCCTGACCATCAACTAAATTCTGATAGAATGGAGCATAGGCGGTGCCGCCCGTAGTACCATCGTCTTCGATGAAGGTGGCGGCAAGCGGACGGCCTGTGCCGGCTGTGTTATCATACAGGACAGCGAAATTTTTGGCTTCGGAGAACAGTTTGCCATAAACGGCGCTCCCACTCAGGTTGTCGGGGGTGTTTGCCATACCAATTGCAAGCACCGAATCGGCCGTAGTAAGATAACTTACAGCAGTGGTTCCTCCTTGTCCGTCGTTAAGGCGGATGCGCATAAACACATGGTTCCCGGGTGTAAACCGTGCGTTGCCCGTGGGTTCAGTAATAAACCACCCTGTATAGCTTCCATTAGCATCAGTAGTGAATTCTCCGTGATTTTCGGGTGTTGCAAAACTGGGCGAGCTGCTGCGATAGAAATTACCGGAAGGTCCAACAAAAATGACGTTTCCGGCGCCATTCACCGTGGCGCCATCAGCAGAGGTAACCACCTGATTGATATATTTATACGTCTTGTTTGGAATGAGGCTCGACAGCGTTGCCCGATAAACATACGGCACACGATGATTGTTTGGAGTGTTTCCAACCACATACTTCGGCAAGATAGATGTGTTGATAACCGGCTGGTTCATGATGAGGATGGCCGGGCTTGTGGCGCTGCTTAGTCCACTGGCAGTAGCCTGAAGCGTGTAGCTTCCCAAAGCGCTGAAGACAATGTCGTCGAAGGTGGCAACACCAGCAACTGCGTTTTTGGTGAGCGTTCCGGCGATGGTACCGCTCCCGCTTAGCTTGGTAAGGGTGATGACTCCGGTATAATTCTGGTCAACCAATTGATCCGGGCGACGTGCCTCGACAGTGAATGCGGGCACAGCCGAGCCAATCTGTCCGTAGGCCGGGAATCCGACGAATGCTAAGTTCGTAGCAACGGCATTGACCGTAAAAGGCTGACTGATAGCAGGTTCTAATGACATTCCCACAGTGGTTAAGGCTTTCAGCGAAACATTGGCTTCGGCTTTGTTGTAGATCACGTTCGTAAATTCGATGGTATTGCTTCCCGTAGGAATCACACCGGTCAGCGTGCCGCCAAGTGTACCGGTTCCGGTTTGAAGTTGCAGTTGCACAGTGGTATTCGAACTGACGTTGGCAGCCTGGTTGTTGGCATCCACGGCTTTGACTACTACGGTGAAAGGCACATTGATGGTTGGCGGAAGGCCATTGTTGATGCCAGAAAAGATGAGTTTCACCGGTACGTTGACCGAGATGGCCTCGCCCGAAATCGTGACATTCTGGAACCGCCAGTTGCCATCGCCGCTGTATGGCTCGCCCCCACTCACCCGTGCACGATGATAGGCCTGGTTGGGACCGTAACTGTTGCCCAGGCCATCATCAAAGGCTAAAGGTGAAAAAATAGATACGATGCGCAAACCAAACTGGTTGTTGTTGGAGGCAGCAGAAACGGATGAAAGATTAAAGGTAAAATCATAATAAGTGTCGTGTGGCGACAGTTCGCCTTCGTTGGTGTCGAACACCTGCCAGGAGTTACCGCCATTGGTGGTATATTGTACCTGAGCCCAGCGCGACATCGTACCTGAAGAGCGCTGGCTGAAACTCAACTGAATGTTTTGAAAACCGGCTGTACTCACCATAAGCTGAATGCCTGCCGTACCGCTTCCGGTAAATTGTGCCGGAAATCCGGTTATGCGCAGCGCATCAGACTGGGCTACCTGGCTCACTCCGCCTACAAGGCTTGCTGTGCCGCTCCCTGTGGTTGGATTGAGGTCGCCACCGTTGGCAAAAGTCCACTGGGTAATGATGCCAGCCTGGCTGCCGCTTATCTGGATGTTGTCAACCTGCCAGAGGCGGTAAAAGTTGACATTGTAATGATAGCGCAAGGCTAAATAAACATTGTCCCCAACGATGGAGTTCAAACTGACGGGGCCGGAGTTGGTCCAAACCTGTTCTTCTGTCGGTTGAACAAAACTAAGCTCGTTCCATGTTGCAAGGGAGGGATCGCCAAGTCCGGCGTAATTGGTGGAATAATATAATTTGAAATAATTGTCGGCATCCTCCGAACCATAGCGTTTCCAGGTGTCGAAGCTGAGGCTGACATTCTGATATAAGTTCTTGTTGAAGCCCGGAAGAATGAGCCAATCGTCCTCCAATACGCCGCTATTGTATCCGTTCATATAGACAAATCCGTCAGTGGAGTTGTGAAGCCAGGTGCGGTCGCTTCCGGTGAGGCTATAGGGATACACTTTTCCAAATCCGGTAGTAAAATATTCGTTATAAGGCAAAGTAGTGGTGGCAGCGTCGCGTACCTCATAGGATTGTTGTGGCGAGGTTTTGGTGCCTCCTGCATTATCTTGTGCAAAAACAACAAAATAAACGGTGGTGCCGCTTGCCTGAGCCGGGATATTGGAAGTGGTGGTGTAGGTGTTTCCGGAAGTGTTGGACATATTGATAACATTTGGATAGCTGCCTGAGCTGGTCCCCCATTTCACCTGTGCCAGGCTGATGGTTCCATCGCTGTCGGTGATGGTGGCGCTTACACTCACCGTAGTGGTGGAGTTGATTTCGCCGGAGGGCGTCCTGACAATATTGCTGATGCTTGGAGGAATATTCCCGCCTCCGCTGTAATTGGTCAGAAGAATGTCGTCAATATTCAATCGGCGATTTGCACTTCCGGTCTCTGTTGCCCTTTTGATGCGAACGCGCACCTCCCCTGTCACGTTGACGGTTTCGTTGAAAGTGCTCACGTCGTTACTTGCCGGGGCTGTAAACGTGTTGCCGATTTGTGTCCAGGTACTGCCGTTGTTGGTGCTGTATTGCACCATCCAGTCCACCTGTGCATCGGTACTATAGCGTCGGTAAGAAAACGAAATAGTGCCTAAACCATCCGGTTTATTGGCCAGCATGGTCATCACCGAAGTGCCATAGCCACGTAGTCGCGCCGAGCGTAAACCATTTTTCCAGTCGTTGTCGTCAGCGCCAATTAATACATCTGTCATGTTCCAGTCAAGTCCCGAAAGGTTTACGGTACCGGAGGCATAGGATGGTTTTACCTCGTTCTCACCTTCAAAATTTACCAGATATTGCGCATGAAGACCCCCCGCAAAAATAAGGGTGAACAACAGCGCAAAAAGAAAAATAAAGTTTTTTTTCATAAGATGGGTTGATTTAAAATATTGATTCTTTGATAGTGATATTTCAACAAATGAGCAGTTTTGATTAAAAAATAAAATTGCAGGCTTACAATGGACTTCCATAGGGGCAAAACTGGGAGCTGGCCCCGAAGAAACCGTCATTGTAAATTAGCCGTGCAAGATACGAATAATTCTGTCAAAGCTGTCGTTTAGCGTATAAACGAAAGACATTTTTAGCGGATTATGAAATCCGTAAAATAGCCCGGTAAATTATCGTGAAAAGAGAATTGTTTATCCTAAAACTACTTTTCATTTGAGGGTTTGGAACAGATAAAGAAGTTCTGGAATGATCTGAATGTGAGCAGCTTTGGATTAATGGATTCAGTATGTGCTAAACAAATGGTTTCCAATAGTTTTATGAATGTTACTGCCAAGATTTGTAAGGGTGTTTTGCCAACATCGCATTAAAATACCTGTGTTCGCCTGTCACTTCTTCTCCAAGCCAGGCTGGTTTTTCAAAAGTTTCGTCCTCGGTCTTCAGCTCTATTTCGGCAACAACGAGGCCTTCGTTTTCGCCAAAAAATTCGTCCACTTCAAAAATATGGGACCCCGCCCGCACCAAAAAACGCATTTTGTCAATCACGCCCGGTTCGCATAGCGCGAGCAACTCCTTGGCTTCAGCTAGCGGAATTTCTTTTTCCCATTCGTAACGACTCAACCCTGAGTTGCCGCCGGAACCTTTGATGGTAATAAAGCCATTTTCGCCCTTGATACGAACCCTTACGGTACGCTCCGGCAATGATGAAAGATATCCTTGCGTGATGCGGATTGATTTGAAGGAAAATGGTTTAAAGTCGCCTTTGACTAAAAACTTCCTTTCAATTTCTTGTGCCATGGGGTTGTTTGATGATTGTTAGATTGTTAGATTGTTAGATTGTTAAATTGTTAGATAGTTAGATAGTTAGATAGTTAGAGTGTTTAATTGTTAAAATGTTTGATTGTTAGATTGTTAGCTTGTTTAATGGTTTGATGGTTTTGCAAGGTTACAATGAAGGGTTATCAGTAGGGCAAAATCTGCCTTATTTTTCTTTGAATGATATGAATAGCCAAAGTCGTAAAGAATCTTCTACATAGTTTAATTATTTCAATTCTTAGTGTTGGTTCAACCTGTCTTTTGATTTAGCGCAGCAAAAAACTCAGCGGGACAGGCAGCCGTCGTGCCCAGGCCTCTTCGCTGTGATCGGCACCTACATCTTTCACGGTGAGCCAGTTTTGGCCTTCGGTATATCCGCCGATTCGCATCAGGTTGTCCATTTCTTTTTGGTGTCGTTCATAAGGCGCATCAATGGTTTCGGTTCCGAAATCAAAATAGAGGCGGTGACTCCCAGGGTCGGGCAGATGCTCACCGAACCAGTGAATGAATGGTAGCGAAAAGTCGAGATCGTCTTCGTTCAACGACAGTGGCCAGTGGGTGCTAAGGCAGGCGGCATTGCCAAATACGGCCGGATACGCTGCGATGGCATAGGCCGAGATCAGTCCGCCCATGCTCGAGCCCATGATTGAGGTGCCCGACTTGCCGGAAATCGTGGGATAATGGGTGTCAATATATGGTTTGAGCTCCCTGACGATAAAATTCAAATAGCTGTCACTCATCGGGTTGAGGTCGCGCTGATGTTCTTCGCAGAGTTGATCTTTCAGCAAATCGGGCAACAAATCGAAGGCCGGGGCCGGAAGGTATTCCTCATAACGAAGCTCGGTGTTCCAGATACCGACAACAATCACACGCTGAATCTGCCTGCGATAGATAAGCGGTTGCAGAGCCATGTCAACTGCCCAGCTCTGCCCGTTGTAACCAAGCCTGGGATTAAAAAGATTCTGTCCGTCGTGCATATACAACACGGCATGGGGCTGCAAAGGATCAAATTGGTCGGGAAGCCAGACATCTATCCGACGCGGCCTGACAAATTGCGATGCAAAAGAGGCAATACTCTTGATTTTACCAAAACGGGGGTAGGAAATTTTCAGGCTTTGGATTGTCTTCATCGGCTCGTCAGCGCTTGGGTTGAGAATGATAATGGTTTAACGCAACAGACATCGAATTGTTTACAAAGATCAAACAAAAATCCCTTTTTTTATCTTATTTTAAAGCCGTTCAAAGATTTTTAGGTCGCCAAAGATAGCACTCTGGTCTGGAATTGCGTATTTTTGCTGAAAATCAACCGGCCGAAACCTCAGTTTCTTTTTTGCGATGAGGCCATCAAAGCCGGTTTTTGCATTTTTTGTTTTTGATGATGTACTTATGAAACGTGTTTTTCTTTTTGCTTTTTTCCTTGCTTTATTTTCGATTGAGGTACAAGCTCAGAAAGGTTTCGACAAGCCGGGCTACCGCAAACCCGTTGACCTACCGATGAAGCTTGCAGGTACTTTTGGCGAATTGCGTCCCGACCATTTTCATTCGGGGATTGACATCCGTACCAATGGCGTTGAAGGTTTGCCGGTTTATGCGGTTGCCGATGGATTTGTCAGCCGTATAGCGGTGTCGCCGGTGGGCTTTGGCAAGGCCGTTTATATTGACCATCCCTCAACAGGACACACTTCGGTTTATGGCCATTTGCAGCGCTTCGAAGGCCGAATAGCCCAATGGGTGAAAGCACAACAATATGAAAAGGAAAGCTTTACAATAAACATTTATACAAAACCCGAGCTTTTTCCCATTAAGCGGGGCGACATCATCGGCTATTCGGGTAACTCCGGCTCTTCGGGCGGGCCTCATCTGCATTTCGAGTTACGTGATGCGCCGACACAGGAGATTCTCAATCCCCTGAAATTTGGTTATATGGTCAACGACAAACTCAGCCCTACCCTGTTACGTTTAGCTGTTTATCCCGAAGGCCGTCACAGCGAAATCAATGGCAAGCGCAACGCCATTTTTCGCGAAGTGACGGGTTGGGGAAAACAACACCGTCTCAAAAACCCGCAGCCTATTGCCGTTTCGGGCAGCGTTTCGTTGGGCATCAGCACGCACGACACCCAAAATGATGTGCCAAACAAAAACGGAGTTTATTCCGTGGAGTTGTTCGTCAATCAAAAACCGGTGTTTGAGTTTAAAGCCGACCGCTTCTCGTTCGACGAAACCCGTTATATCAACAGCCTGATTGACTATGGCTATCTGCAGGAAAAAGGCTCGCGCATCATACGGACCCGCATTGATCCGCTGAACAAACTCGGGATGTATGGCAAAGTAGCCGACAATGGTGTGTTGAGCCTGCTCCCCGGCGATACCTTGCATGCGCTTTTTGTGGTGAAAGATTTCAACGGGAACGAATCGCGGCTTCCGTTTGTGCTCTCTGGCGTGCCGGCCACTTTGGGCCCCGAAAAAGTGACGACCGATACTACATTGCAGTGGGTGGAAGCGACCAAGGCAAAACGCATCCACACCCAATTTATGGCAGCAAACTTCCCTGCAGCAACTTTTTACCACGATCAGGAGATTGCGGTGAGGGCTGCGAAAATGTCGCCCGGACAGTATTCCGACCAGATTACTGTAGGCAGTGCCGGCATTCCAGCCCACAAAAGTTTCGACCTCCGCATCCGGCTTAATACCATACCAAAAGACACCGATAAACTTACCGTGGTGCTGCTCGATAAAGGTAAACCAAGCCCGATTGGCGGAAAATATGAAAACGGCTGGATGACGGTTTCAAGCCGGAAATTAGGGACTTTTACGGTGATGGCAGATAGCATCAGGCCCGAGGTAAAAGCCGTAAATTTTGCTTCCGGAACAAAAATTGACTCGCTGAAATCATTGATTGTTCATGTAAAAGATGACTTCAGCGGAGTGGACAAAATCCATCATACACTCAACGGAAAATGGATCCTGATGGATTACGACCCGAAAAATAACCGACTGAGTTATGAGGTGGACGAGAGGCTGCTACAGGGACGTAACACACTAAAAATCAGGGCAACAGACAAATGCGGCAATTTCACCGAGGCGGAATGGCTCATCCTGCGGTAAGACTCAGTTGAATGCGCTGTGAAAACGGAAAGGGCCGGCATCGTACACCGTTGTCAGCTTGATTGGCAACGGAATGGTTTTCTGTAAACCACATCGCTCCCATACCATCAGTTCGTCCGATTTGTATGATAACACATAACCGGCTACCATGACTCCCAAAGGGAAGGGAGCCATCTCAAAAACTTTAATGTAGGTGTCGTCCATCAAAATCAGGTCAATGTCCTCGTTTTGTGCCGTCCGCAACAGTTTGGTAGCCTTTAAGTCGGGTATGAGTTTGAGCCGTTCGTTATACGACATCAGGCTGGTGATTTGTCCGTAATCATCTATTTCGTTGAAAATTAGCTCCATCGGCCCCAGAACGTGCATTTTTTCCGCCTCTTTCCCTGCAAAAATTTCACGAATCCTTTGGTTAAGCCCCGAATCATATTTATTAACAATTACCCCAACATCGTTGTATAAAGAAACGAATAAAGTTATGATGATCAGAATACCCAGTCGTTTGAGTTCTTTCAGTCGCGAATCCTCCAACAATTGGTCGGTATAGAGTGCAACCATCATCAGGAAATAGGGGAGCATCAGGATGAGGTACTTGCTTGTTTTATTGAGTGCCAGAGCCGAAAGCGAAAGTGTCAGCAAAAAGGTATAAAGAAGCAGCACGGGTTGTTTTTTCCACAAGGTTTTCCATCCCCTCCCAAGCACATACAATAAGGTGAGACTCAGGCAGATTTCCACCGGACTGTGGAAATACCGTAAATGCTCCCTCAAACTGTTGAACAGCAGCTTCAGAAAAGGATTCAAATCGCCTGAATCCGTTGGGATATAGGTCAATTGCTTGTACCACACTGCTATGTCGCTAAAAGAGCGGAAGTCATAAAAATAAAGCATTGAGGCCATCCCTGCAGTGCTTGCAAAAAACAATGCCAGGATGCTGCGCCTTTTAAGCATGAAAACCAAAAAACCGGCCGAGATAAAGATGATCCCATTCAAATGTGTGGCTAAGCCGAGTCCGGCAAAAAGCCCCGACAAAAGGGCGTTTGCTCCGGGCTTGCCCTGATTGCTTTGACAGGCACGCCATAGAAAAAAATAGCTGAGCAATCCCAGAAAACTCAACATTATCTCGGGTCTGAATACGAAACTGAACTCAAACACCAACGGATTGATCAATAGCAAAAACAGCATGAAGGTAAGACTAATGCTGTGGCTGAAAAGAGCCATGCGCTTTGCTGTCATCGCCAAGGCAACAACCATCAGTATCAGATAGACCAGCGATACCGCCTTGAGCCACGACAGGCTGAATCCAACAATGGCAATCACCGCCGCGCCCTGAAGGGTGAAAAGCTTGTGATGAAGCAGCAGACGCTTCTCACTATCGGCCACTCCGGCCATCAGCTTCGACTTCACCACGCGATCGCGTTGCAGCCAATAGCTGTGCTCACCAATCCACGCATCGTCAAGGTGGGGCCGGCGGGCAGGCATACTCAGCAGATACATGAGGGCTATGCCGCTAAATATCAGAAAATTAATCTTATTCTTGATGAGTTTCATCCAAAATCACTTCCGGCCGTACACTTAAGAGGCCGCCACCAGCATTGTCCTTTTGACACCGACAAGACGGAACGGATAACCCAAAGGTTGCGCCAGAGTCGGAATAATTCTGCCATTCAAACTTTCCAAATGTCGTACTTTTGCCAAAATTTGCGGCCTTGAAAAAAGAACCCAACCGTTTCCGGCTCGTTGCCACCACCATGGCAGGACTCGAACAACCTTTAGTCGAAGAGCTTAACGCCTTAGGCGCAACAGAAATTGAGCAACTAACGCGCGCCGTTGCCTTTGATGCCGACAAAACTCTGATGTATAAGGCCAACTACCAGCTTCGCACTGCGCTCAGAATCCTGAAGCACTGGGTCGAATTTAAGGCCGCCAACGAGCATGCCCTTTACGACAACATCCAAAAATTGCATTGGTTTGAACTGCTCACACCCGAACAGACATTTTCGATTGACGTAGTTGCTTCGGGAACCATTTTCACCCATTCCAAATATGTGGCATATAAGACCAAAGATGCCATCGTGGATCTTTTTCGCAACCGTTACGGCATACGCCCTTCTGTTGATGTGGAAAATCCCGGCCTGAGAATCCATATCCATATCTATAACGATATGGTAAATGTTTTGCTTAACAGCTCAGGCGAATCGTTGCACAAACGAGGTTACCGCAAGGCTGTTGACAAGTCGCCCATCAACGAAGTGCTGGCAGCAGGATTGCTTCGCCTCAGCCAATGGAAGGCCGACCGCCATTTTATGGATACCATGTGTGGCTCCGGCACCCTGCCCATCGAGGCGGCGATGATGGCCATGAACATCCCGGCAGGCTACTTCCGGCAACATTTTGCCTTCATGCAGTGGAAAGATTTCGATCCGAAACTCTGGGCCGAAGTGAAAAAACAGGCCGACAGCGCCATGCGCGACTTCGGCTTCGAAATTATAGGCTCCGACCGGTCAGCCAAAGCCATCGAGGTGGCCACGCAAAACCTGCGACAGGCAAAACTGCACAAAGATGTCAGCCTCCGAAAGCTGAATCTCAGTCAGGTTGTCCCGCCTACGGGGCCCGGATTGATGGTGATCAACCCGCCTTATGGCGAACGACTCGAAGAATCGAACCTCAAAGAGCTTTACAGCCAAATCGGCGACAGCCTCAAACAACAGTTCAAAGGCTGGCAGGCCTGGATCATCAGCAGCGATTTTGATGCTTTGAAACATATTGGTTTGAAACCATCCAAAAAATATACGGTCTTCAACGGTCCGCTCGAATGTCGTTTCCTGTATTTCGACATCTTCGAAGGAACCCATCGCGATATGAAACGCCGCCAACACTAAGTCTGAAGCGTAGAAGCTGCTCTACATTCTCAATTTCGCAAAACATGAAATACATTCTGTGAAATACATTTTGCGAAATTAAAAACGGCTGCCCCGGTATTTCATCGTGTATTTCTTATCTGTTCGGGTCAAACCCTGACCATTCGATGCCGGATAATTCGGCCAGCTCCCGATGCCATGTTGCCAAATCATGCTTGTTGAACTGTTTCAGATGTGTATGTCCGCATGCCCGTGCCATTACCTTCATTAAAGTGATACTGGCATCGAAGAAATTGAACAAGCGTTTGGAAGCGATTCCGATATCTAGGCGTTTTCTCAGCTCCGGATCTTGTGTGGCTATGCCGGAAGGGCAACGATTTGTATTGCAGATGCGTGCACCTACACATCCGATTGCCTGCATGGCCGAATTTGCCAATGCCACTCCGTCAGCCCCCAAAGCCATTGCTTTGATGAAATCCATATGCGTACGCAAGCCGCCGGTGGCAATTAAAGTGATCTTTCCGCTCATTCCCATCTGGTCCAATTTGTGACGTGCCCTTGCCAAAGCCGGGATGGTGGGAACTGAAATGTGGTCTCTGAACATCAGAGGCGCATCACCTGTTCCTCCGCCCCGCCCGTCCAGAATAATGTAATCAGCACCTGCTTTGACGGCAAATTCAATGTCTTCTTCCACATGTTGCGCACTCATTTTAAAGCCTACGGGTATTCCGCCTGTCAATTTGCGAACGTGGTTTGCGAATTTGGCAAAATCCTCCGTACTGTGCAAATCCGGGAAGGTTGGAGGAGAGTCTGCATTTTTACCTTCGGGAATACCTCTAATTTCCGATATGCGGCCTACGTTTTTGGAACCCGGCAGATGCCCTCCTGTTCCCGTTTTGGCAGATTGTCCGCCTTTGAAATGAAGTGCCTGGATTTTGGGCAGCAGATCATCACTGTATCCAAACTTGGCAGAGGCATACTCCAGCATGAATCTCGAATTTGCTTCGTTGGCTTCGGGTAGCATTCCTCCTTCTCCGGAGGCGATGGCGGTTCCGGCCATTTCTGCTCCCATTGCCAAGGATAACACAGCCTCTTCCGAAAGGGCACCAAAGCTCATATCGCTGACAAGCAACGGAATTTTAAGCACCAAGGGTTTTTTGGCCATGGGACCAATGACCAATTCGGTTCCTACCTCCACATCTTCCATTAAAGGTTGTTTTGCAAATTGGGCAGTCATGATCTGGATATCGTTCCAATCTGGCAACTCATGTCTTGGAACTCCCATTGCTCCCATTTCACCGTATTGCCCCAGGCGACTCAGACCGTATTGCGCCAAATGATGGATTAATTCGACAGTAGGCTCTATATCCGTAGATTTTGCTTTTGGCATTTTCGGGTTGCTCAGCGGCTCATTTGCATTTTCCGTTTTCGTTGCGGCTGGTGTTTCTTTAGGAGCTGCTTCTTCTTTTTCCATCACAATACCATCATCGGGTTCCCCATGCTGATGATATTGATAGTCGGGAAGAATGAACTCTTTGGTGACTTTTTCTTCGGGGACCTGCCTGTGACGACCATCACAGTAGGGTTGATCGAGGGTTTGTTTGCATTGACACAGCCAAACGGGGCCATCCTGAGTTGCAGTAAATGCTACCGGCGTGATTCCGGTACCTTTGTGCGAGCCGTCGCAATAAGGTTGTGACTTCGAACGGCCACAACGGCACCAATGATAGGTTTGTCCCTTTTTTACCTGAACCTCTGTAGGTTTGTTGTCGGCAATCACAGGTCTTTTTCTTTTCTGTTCCATATGGGTTTTGGTTTATTTTGATTGGAAAATCATTTTCTTTTCAAAATTGCCAAATTTTGTTCAATCAGGCAAAACTTTTTGTTGTTGTTCGATAGGAAGGCTTTTGAAAATTCAACGTTGTTGCGAAAGATTCATTTCAATTCCATTTTGGTTCGATTGGAAGGTCTGTAAGTTGGTGAACGAAGTGCCTTATCTTGATCTTGTAGTTGCCGAAAGCGGATACTGATAGTTCACCGGTAAGGTGTTCTTTTCGGGCTTGGTTAAACTAAGATGTATTCTGAATCTCATCTTTTGCAGATTTGTTGAGGCGGTCTGAAACCTTGATTGTGGTTGGTTTTTGTATATTTTCTCAGGAAAAAGTTTATCTCATCCTGTTCTTAGCAAAGATATAGGCTGCCTTTTGATAAAACAAAGCTTTAAACCTCTTAATTTTTAGATGTTGATAACTTTTCAATGAGCTGCCCAAGCGCCTGACCGTTTCGAAGCCGGGCAGCCATGCCGCCAGATAAGTTCTATCAAATGTGTTTGATGTTTAATGAGAAGCCGGACAATGCGCATGAGGCTTGGAACAACTTGGATGAGACTTCGGGCAAATTGGATGAAGCTTGGTTCAGCTTGCATGAGGCTTCAGACAAATGCATGGAATAGTTGTCGCAAACCCAAGTATGAATTTTTCCTGCACCCTGTTTAACAGCAAGAGTTGACGCGAAATCCTCCAATTGCAGGTGAATTTTCGGTTTGTACTAATAATATATTATTCTTCTATGCCGATTTTGTTGCTGCTAAATCTTTTAAGGGAGTTTTATATGCGTTGAATAAAAAAAAGTCCGGCAATGCCGGACTTTCACTTTTCGTTTCAATTCTGAAACTCAACGGATAGCTCTATTTTCGATGGGTTGTTTTCATTTTAATAAACAACACTTGATTCGTCGCTATTTTTTGGGTTTTCCAAATTTTTCTTTCGTTCGATCCACGAGATAATACACCATTGGAACTAAATAAACGGTCAGGACCAGTGAAGAGAGAAGTCCGCCAATAATGACCCATGCCAGACCGTTTTTCCATTCCGAAGCAGTTCCGCTGGCAAGAGCGATAGGTAACATTCCGATAGCCATTGAGAGAGTCGTCATCATGATCGGACGCATACGGCCTTTTCCTGCTTCAATCAATGCCTCTCTGAAGTGCATTCCGCCAGCCTTCATCTGGTTTGTGAAGTCCACAATCAGGATTGAGTTTTTGGTAACTAACCCCATCAGCATGATTAGGCCTAAGAGCGAAAACACACTCAAATTACTCATGGTCAGGTTAAGCACTAAAAACGCGCCGATGGCAGCAACCGGGATTCCGAAAAGGGCAACGAAAGGATAGATATAACTATCGTAGAGGGCGACCATAATCAGATATATCAGGATGAACGAGATGAGCAAGACCGATCCTAAAGCGCCGAAGCTCTCGTTTTGCATTTTCACGTCGCTTCCCCAGGTCATTTGTACGCCCTCCGGCAACGGGTTGTTTTTCACATAGTTCACAACATCATCAGCCACTGTTCCAGAAGGCCGCCCCAAGGCATCCGCCGTAAGAGTAACAGCCGATTGTCGGTCTAAACGTTCCAGGAGCGAAGGTGAATTTTCGCGCTCAATGTTTGCAAACTGCGACACTTCGATCGGAATACCGTTCGGATTAACGATAGTGAGTTGATTCACATCATCATAATTCATCCGGTCAAAATCGTCTAACCAAATCCTCACAGGATATTCAGTTCCATTTTCGGTGAGGGTGGCATCGTCATTTCCGGTGAAAGCCGTGCGTAGGTTCAGCCCAACGTAAGCAGTGCTCAGTCCAAGGCGCTGCATCTTATCTTTATCAGGAATAACTTTAAATTCCGGGCTCCCCTCTTCCACCGAAAGTCGGACGTTGTCGGCACCTGGAATGCCTTCAATGACGGATTGATAGTGCTGGGCAATCTGCATCACTTGTGCCGGGTCGCCTCCGCTGAACGTAATTTCTATGGGTGCAGTACGTGGCACCAGCCCTAAAGCCGTAATCGAAATATTAATCCCCGGATAATCGTGCGCCACTTGTTTACGCAAACGCTCCATCACTGCTTCGGTAGATTCGTTTTTACGTTCTTTTTTGGGCTTCAACTGAATGGTGTATTCTGTTTTGTTGGCTGCCCCAACGCCCAGACTGCCAATTCCGGTACTTGGCCCGCCCACATTGCTGAAAAGTGTGGCCACTTCGGGCTGTTGAAGGAGGTAATCCTCTATCTGAAGCGAAACCAGATTGTTTTGATTGAGCGATGTGCTTTTATCAAACTCCAGCGCCATCCTGAATTTTCCCTGATCGCCAGTGGCTATCAGCTCCTTACCAACAATTCCCAGGCGCATCATGCCAAAAGTAGCGACAAAAAGAATGAGTACGATTCCTGTAAAAATTAATTTATGGTTCAACACCCAATCCAATTGACGGCCATAAGCCTGGATGAATCGTTCCAACTGGCGTTCAAACCACAAAAGGAAACGGTTCAGGTGGTTGACAGGCTGCAAATCGTCCTTCTTCCCAATACGCGACGACAACCAGGGTGTGAGAGTAAACCCAACCAGCAAGCTCGTCAGTACCGTCGTAATAACCACCACTGAAAACTGTTTGAGCATATCGGCCACAAAAACCTGTAAAAACAAAATGGGGACAAACACTACTACGTCAACCAAGGTGATGGACACGGCCGAGAAGCCGATCTCCATTCGTCCTTCGATGGAGGCTTTTCGCTTTTCTTTACCCATATCTAAATGGCGCTGAATGTTTTCGAGAACAACGGTAGCATCGTCAACCAACACTCCAATCACCAACGACATAGCCAAAAGAGTCATCAGGTTAAGTGTATATCCCAGCAGCCACATCATCGCAAAAGCCGTCACGAGCGAAGTCGGGATTGCCACCGCAACAATGATTGCGTTCCGGAAGCTCCTCAAAAACAGATACATCACAAGCGAAACCAAGATAACAGCCATGATCAAATCCACGACAACCGAGTTGACTGCCGCAATGGTGTTATCCGTACTGTCGTCCGTCACCACAAATTTCACATCTGACTGAATGTTTGAGGCTTCGATGGCGGCAAATTTTTCCCTGACCAATTTCGACACATCAACGGCATTGGCATCGCCTTGCTTTTTTATCATCAGGCCAATTCCATCCTGGCCATTGAATCGGCTCATCGAGCTGATTTCTTTCACGCCGTCGGTCACCTCGGCCACGTCTTTCAAATAAACGGGGCTGCCGGGTTGGGGCATGGCCACCTGTACGTTTTTGATATCTTCGACAGTTTCAAATTTCCCTACTAAACGTACTAAACTGCTCTCGCTTTCAGTTTTCACACTGCCCGCCGGCAAATCAATGCCCGAACGGTTGACGGCTTCCACCACCTGAGCTAGCGAAATACGATACAGCTTAAGCTTTTCTTTATCAACCTTCACCTGTATCTCGCGCTCCTCGCCTCCAAGCACCGTGATCTCGGCAACTCCTTTGAGTTGCTGTACCTGGGGAAGAAAGTCATCCTTCATCCGTTGATAAAAAACCGTAGCAGGCATATTGCTCGTGGCGCTAACCGACATGATGGGCAGGTCGTTGGGCGATACCTTGCTCATCACCGGGTTTTGGATATCTTTCGGCAGGTCTTTGCGGATATTGTCAATATAGCGCTGCGCATCTTGCATCGCCTGGTCTAAGTCGGTACCATATTTCAGGTTGGCAATAATCACCGAGGCGTTGGGCAACGACTTGGTTACCAAATAGTCAACACCTTCCAGATTGGACAGTGCATCTTCAATTTTTCGCGAAACCGATGTTTCTACCTCATTGGGTTCGGCGCCGGGATAGATGGTACGGATGACCACAACCGGCTGATTGAAATCGGGCATCAACTCATAACTGAGATTTTTAAACCCAATCACTCCCAATAGGGCAAACACGCTGAAAAGCACAATAATCAGCGAAGGTCGGCGGATGGATATTTCTGTGATATTCATTTTAAACAGTTTTCGTTATTTTACAATCACATTGGCACCATCGTAAAGGTTAATCAGGCCACGGGTTACAACAACATCCCCTGCATTTAAGCCCGACTTTACGACCGATTTATTTTCAATATTCATCAGTACTTCAATCTTTTGTTGCACTGCTTTTCCGTTGCTGACAATGTAAACCACGGGTTCGGTGCTGCTTCCGCTAATGGCCAAGGTAGGAATCATAATTCCCATTTCTGACATTGTATTATTGAGATGAACTTTCCCAAACATGCCCGATTTAAACTTTTGCGAGTTGCTGTTCCGGACAAGGAACTGAACAGGGAAACTGCTTCCCATATTGGATTTGCTGCCTATCATGATTGCTTTTCCTTCTAATTGATCTTCTTTGTAAGCATCGGCAGTCACTAAATATTTCTCGCCTGTAACAAAAAGTGGCAAGTCGGCTTCGCTGACGTTAACGGTAAATTTCAACTCCGAAATATCCGTGATTTGCAGCAGGGGCATTCCCGGGGCAGCGAAGGCTCCCACCTCGCTCAGTTTTGCGGTAACAACACCATTAAATGGCGCATACACAGTGGTTTTACTGATTTGTTCCAAGAGAGTAGCTTTTTGCACACGCGCTGCTTTGAGCCCAAGGTCAGCCTTTTCGAGTTGAACACCTTGAACTGCATCGGCAGCGGCTAAAACTGTAAAGCGTGCCACATCTGCTTCCAAACCTTCAATCTGCACTTCAACCGATTGCAACTGCAACTTCAGCAAGGCGTTATCAAGTTGGATTAAAGGCTGCCCTTTGTGTACTACATCGCCCACATCGGCATACATGGCATTGATTTTCCCTTGCATCTCGGCGCTCACCCGTGTTTCGCGTACCGGCTCAAAGGTTCCCGGATAGGACAATGCAGCGGCTATAGCTTCGGCCTTCACGGTGATGGCCTCAACAGAAATAGCCTGCTCCTTGTCGTAATGATAAACCTGCCCAAGAGTGGTCTCACGGTTTTTAGCTATGCGAGCCACTAAAGCCACTAATGAAATCAGTACAAGAATGATAATCAGGCCTTTTTTGAAATTCGTTTTTTTTGTTTTCATGTTCGTAACTATTTAACTTTTGAGATATTTCCAGTGAGTTTTTTCAATTCTAAGTCGGCTTTCAGATAATCCACCACAGCCGAAAGATAGTTTTGCTGCGACTGCATCAATGCCTGATCGGCAAGCAAAACATCGGTCAGACTTGCCACCCCTTCTTTCTGTTGAAGCACAGTCTGGTCGTAAATCGTTTGAGCCAAATGCATTTGTCCATCAAGATCCGTTATATTCTTCCAGGCCACAATGCGCTGTCGGCGGGCATTGTCGGTCTGCATGGCATTTCGGTCGGCCACAAGCTGATGCTGCAATTCGTTCGACTTGATTTCTAAAAATTTCTGCCGCGATTTGCGGTAAGAAACAGTGCCGTTGAATAAAGGATAAGTCAGTTGCACACCGGCAAAACTTACCTGATAGAAGTCGAGAAAATCATTTGGTTTTTTATCATAACCAAAACCTGTTGTTCCGTAGGAGGCTATCAGGCTTAGCGATGGCAGGTAGCGGCTGTGGTCAATGGTTCTTTTTTCGGATTTCAACAATTTGTTTTGCGCCTCCACTATCTTTAGGTCAAGTGAGTGCAAAAGGGGGACTTCGCCAGCTTGCTCAAAAAAGATTTCGGTGGCAATGTTCAGTGGCATCTCAAGAGGTCGGCCCATTGTAATTTTCAGGCTATTGAGAACCATAGCATATTTATTCTCAACGTTTTCCCTGAGCGTCGAAAGCTGTTGATACTGAAGCTCCACTTTGTCGGCATCGGTTCCTTTGGCAAGCAACTGACCCTGCAACAGCCGCATATTTTTTAGCAAGCTCGCCGTATTCACAAGATTGCTGTCAATGAACTGAAGCTGGTGATATAGAATCTGGGCATTATAAAAAAGCGTGGTTACATCATAAATCACATCTTCTTCGGCTTTCTGAACTTGTAGCTCGGTTAAATCACCGGCCGCTTGAGTAGTTTTGATGGCGCCAATGATCTGAGGCTGATACAATGGCATAGCCAACAACAAGTTAGCATTGATGTTGTGGGGCACACCAAACTGCACTTCTTTGAATTGCCATTCCGGTGCAGCCGGGTTGAAGGTTGACAAAGGCATCAATTGATGCGGCAGCTCTGAAAAATATTTGTAATCAGCATTGAACGTAAGCTTTGGAATCAGATTTGCCGTGGCTTCGCTCTGTCGTTGCCGGCCAATGGCCACGTTGTTTCGGCTGATTTGCAGGTTTCTGTTATATTGCAGCGCCGTATCCACACACTGGCTCAATGTCCAGGCTTCCTGCGAATGCAAGCTGTTCCAGCCAAAAAGTAAAATGAGACTGAACAAAAGTTTGTGAATGTTAACTAACTTCATGGGTAAAAAAATTTAGATTGATTCGAGATGTTTTTTATTGATCAGGTTTGGCTTGAGGCGGAATCAAAAAATCCCGCCTCAAGCTTCTGCTGTTTGGAGATCAGATGATTTCTTTTTATTTCAACTTTTTCTTTGTTTTGGCAACCAACAGTTCATTGTCGCCGCCGATCATTTTGGACACTACCACTTTTTTGTCGGCCACTTCGGCTAAGATGATACCTCCAAAATGCACAATGACAAAAAACGGGAACCAAAACAGTCCGAGTTTATGTAAAGATTCGACCTGTTCGTGCAATTGAGGGAAAAATCCCTGTTTCAGGATGATACCTGTGGTGGCCGACACGAATACAAAGGCATAAAACCCGATATAAACTATTCCCTGCATTCGTTCTTTTGCGGATAGTTTTTTTTCAAACGGATTTGGAAACCGGATTCCTTTGACCCACATATAAATCAGGCGGGCGACCAATGAAAATATCACAATATGAGCCACTACCACATGCCACTGCCACATGGGTTCGCGGATGGCTTTGGCAATTTCGCTCATTTGTGCGTCTGTAAGCACAGAATTTGTCTTTTCACGGATAGTTGAAACGATCAGTAACTTGTTCATCCAGAACATTCTCAAAAATCCGGTGAGAAACAAAATAGGCATAGCCAATGCCATCAGCCAATGCAGAATCCGGTGAAAGACAGTGTACTTTGGGATTGTTTCCATTTTCTGCGTTTTTTTATTTGAAATAGATGTTGTAAGTATTATATGATTCGTGAATATGGTTCACTATTTCGGCAGCTTTTGCTGTATCGGTTTCATTGTCGAGGTCGTTCACCAATCCCAGAAGCGGATGCAGCCATTTGTGAAGTTCATCGTGAGCCTTACCGTCCATTGTACAGCTTTCAATCAGTCCGCTGTTTTGATTTTTCAACTTTAGTGCCAATTCTTTGAAATCGGTTTTTCTTTCGTTGATGAATTGTTCTACGATTTCGGCACCTTTGAGTACAAAGGGCTTCATCTCATCGTTGACAAGCCATTTTTCGCCATTATCCAGCTCTAAGGCTTCATCCGGATCGCCGTGATGATGTTTTTCGGCCTGAATGGTTTCGGTTTGTTGCGCAGGTGGATTGGTGGGATGGCCGCAGCTCCATAATAAGAAGCCAAAAAGCGACAAAAAGAGAATGTTTCTCATAGCATTACATTTAAGGTTTACGAATCATCTTAAGAATTTCGCAAAGAATTTGGTTGCCGTCATGAACCAGATCAGTTTGGCTTCCGGTTCGTTTCCATTTCATAATGGTCAGTTGGAGGCTTCCCATTATAATGGTGGAAATTGCAGTTGCCGGAATATCGGAAGTGAATTCACCCGAAGCCTGTCCTGCTCGCACACTCTGGTTCACATATGTTGTCATCATCTGTATCATTTCAGCAACTTTCTGACTTAGCACATGATCGAAGCGAAAAATACTTTCGGCAAAAATCACACTCACAATCGAAGGCTTTTGAGTAAAAGCCTGTAGCTGTGAGCAAAACATTGCTTTTAAACGCTCGCCTACACTGTCCGTTGGCTGCGACGAAACCGCACTCAGGCGGGCAGCCATCTCCGACTGGAAATAACACAGCAGATTGAGCAATATCTCGTTTTTCCCGGAAAAATGGCGATACAGGGCCGGCTCCGATAAACCGATGTCGGCAGCAAGATTCTTGATGGTCAGATTCTGGATACCAAACTTATCTATTCGTTCGGTAGCCGCCTCCATTATCTCAATTTGCCTTGCCGTAAAATCCATGACTCTAAAATAAGTTAGTTAGTATTTACTCGCAAAAATAGAACGGTTTTTTTACATTGCAAGTAATTTTAAATATTTTAACATTATTTATTTTTTATTGCATTGTTATTCAGTATTTTAGATTTTGCATCTTTTTAATGTTTGTTCAGATTTTTTTATTTATCTGTTGAATTTTCCTTTTTTAGAAATGAACCTGGCCATTTTAGCTTTCGTATCTTTGCTGCGAGCCGAGAGGGTTCAACTTTTTCAAGAAAATTGCTTTATGGTTTGGACTAAATCACAGGTTTCGATTTTGGTTATCGTTGCCGCAACCTCTTTCATGGGTACATTTCTCATTTCATCCGTCAATATTGCCTTGCCATCTATTGGTTCAGGCTTGGGCATTGATGCGGTTTCGTTGAGCTGGGTGATTACTTCATTTTTGCTTTCAACGGCCATGTTTCAATTGCCTGCGGGCAGTCTGGGCGATCGCATGGGCATCAGAATGTTTTTCAAAGCGGGCATCGTCATCTTCACCTTATCGTCGCTGTTGTGTACTTTTTCGGTATCGGCCGGCTGGCTCATCGGAGCGCGTTTTTTGCAAGGCATTGGAGCGGCGCTGGGCAATGCCACCGGCTCAGCCATTTTAGTGATGGCCTTTCCGCCGCAATATCGTGGTCGTGTGCTTGGAATATCGGTTGCGGGCGTATATCTGGGTTTAGCTTTCGGGCCGTTCTTTGGTGGTATTCTCACCCAAAGCCTCGGATGGAAGTCAATTTTTTACCTTGCCGTCATACTGGGTTTCGCCGCCAGCCTGATTTCGTTCATTTTTCTTGGTAAAGACACAAAATCCCCAACTGAACCTAAGAAAACTGACTTCCAGGGAATTGCCGCCTTTATGATTGGGTTGATGACGTTGGTTTACGGGTCTTCGCAAATTCCTCAGTTTCATGGTTGGATTTTGCTTGCTTCCGGTTTGGTAATTTTGTTTTTTTTCTGGAATATCGAAAGCCGTGCAGTGCAACCTATTTTCAACACCCGTCTTTTTACCGAGAACCGTCTTTTCGCATTTTCGAATCTTGCTGCATTGATCAACTATACAGCCACCTTTGCCATCGTATTCATTCTCAGCTTGTTTTTACAACGTATTCAGGGACTAAGCCCGAGTGAGGCCGGAATGATTTTAGTTTCGCAGCCTTTGGTGATGGCCATCTTCTCCCCTATCACCGGCCGACTTTCTGACCGCATTCAGTCCCGCTACCTGGCCTCACTTGGCATGACCATTTGCGCCAGCGGACTTTTAGCGTTGAGTTTTCTCAGCCCGTCCACACCGGTTTGGCTCATCACTTCAATCTTAATCTTTGTTGGCTTAGGCTTCGCCCTATTCTCGTCACCAAACATGAATACCATCATGGGCTCGGTTGAACGTACCCAATATGGCTTGGCCTCGGGCACTTCGTCCACCATGCGTGTACTTGGGCAAATCGTGAGTATGACGATCGTTACCCTTTTCTTCACCTTTTATTTTGGGGACAAATCTGTCGAACATATCGAAATTGACACTTTCATGAAGGTCGTCAGAGGCGGATTCAGCGTGTTTGCTGCCATCAATTTCGCAGGCATCTATTTTTCCTATGCACGAGGAAAATCACATTTCAGTTCTCATCACTAAGCCCGTTTCCACAAGCATAGTCTTATTTTCTTTGGTCAGGAGCTAACTGTTTTCAGATTCAGGAGAGACGAAAGGCTTATCAGGTGATTTTCCCAAAAAACGAATCACAAGCCACATTACGACAATGCTCAGAAGCATCACAATCCAGCTTGGTACGCCAAACGAGGAAGGAATGATGCCCACAACTACAGAAATGCCGGCCACGGTGAGGGCATAGGGCATCTGCGTTTCCACATGACGGATATGGTTGCATCCGCTAGAGATAGAGCTGAGGATGGTGGTGTCGCTGATGGGCGAAGCATGGTCGCCAACGATGGCTCCGCTGAGTACAGCAGAAACCACACTGTAAAAAATGCTCATTGACTGACTGTGTTCTAATCCGGCCTGCTGGGTGAGCAACCAGGACGAGGGTAACAGCAGTGGATAAAGGATGGCCATCGTTCCCCAGGAAGTACCGGTTGAAAAGGCCACCAACGCACCCAAAATAAAAGTGAGAGCTGGGATCAGATATGGTGAAAACGACAATTTAAGCATCAGAGCCGAGATAAAATCGGCTGTATGCAAATGTTCGGTCACTAAGGCCACCGACCATGCGAGTGTAAGAATGATGATCGCCGTCAGCATCACCCGGAAGCCCTCCGTTACATTTTCCATCGCCTCGTGAATACGCAACAGCTTTTGCGAAACCGTGAGCAGCAAAGCTACTGCCAAACCGCTGATGGAAGACCAAAGCAGTGCCTTATAGGAATCGCCGGCGCCGATAGTTTCCGATACTTTCGTTGCAAGCGACAGGTCGGTATTGTTCCAAACGGCCGCGTTCCAACCTGTAAAAAGCAATCCCCCAAGAGTTCCGAAAATGATCACCAATACCGGCACAACGGCATTAAACGCTTTGGGACGCTTTCCTGATGTCAGGTAATCTTTCAGATGACTTTTTTCCGACTTACTGACCAATCGTTCCGATTCGCCCAACCCCTGCCGTGCCAGACGTTCTGCTTTAAGCATCGGGCCGAAATCGCGGTTCTGGCCGATGAGCAGAAGTATAAAAATCAGGGTGAGGATAGGATAAAAGCTGTAAGCCAACGAGTTGATAAACACCTGATAAGCCGACATTTCGAGCCCAATTTTATCAATTCCGTCCTGGATATAACTCAGTTCAGCGCCAATCCAGGTGGTCACAAATGCGATGGCAGCCACCGGTGCAGCTGTTGAATCCACGATATAGGCCAATTTAGCACGTGAGATTTTCAGCCTGTCCACAACCGGCTGCATAGTGTTGCCCACAACAAGGGTGTTGGCATAGTCGTCAAAAAAGATGATCACACCCAAAAGCCAGGCCACAAACTGCCCCGAACGCGGGCTGTGTGCCAGGCGTGAAAGTCTGTCCACCACGCCTTGCATCCCGCCATTGGCCGATATTAATTGCACCATACCGCCAATGGCCATTGAAAACACAATGATAGAAAGATGTCCGCGATCGAAAAGTGACGACACCACATAAGTATCCACCACCATCAAAACGCCTTTTCCAATCGCCAGAAGCAAATTGTTCCCCTGAAAAAATGCGATGACAGAAGTTCCAATTAAAATTCCGGCAAAAAGCGCGGTAAAAACTTCTTTCAAGACGAAAGCCAGCACAATGGCCACTAATGACGGTAAGATAGACATCCAAAACGGAATAGGATTCACATGGCCTTTCCAGATTCTGCTTCCGGCCTTCACCACCAACGGGCCTTTCGCGCGAAATACAGTTTCCACAACTCCTTTTCCACCAATAAAAGTGGTTTCATAAGCCGTACCGTTGATACTCACATACAAGTTTGCGGTATCGGGGAGCGCCTGTCTCAGGCTATCATCAAGCTCCACTGCAACCGGCATTTTCAGGTCGGTGAGTACAATTTCGGGAAGTTTCACTCCAAGTGTTTGCGACTTCAACTGCACACTGAGGCAAAACATCAGCAACAACACCATGATTAACTGCATCTTAGCTTGCAGAAAGTATCTCATGACAATCCGATGTTAAAGCCGTAAAGTTATTTTATTTCATCCGGTTTTCTTCCATATGGAAAACATTTCAAAAAAATGTGCAAAGAAATAAGTCAAGTTATTCAGAATTTTAGTTTGGCAAAGGTTACTAAAATCATCATTTCGAGACTAATCTGCTTTAAAACTCATATTTTTACTACCGGATAAAAAAACTTCAGCATAAATGATTTTGTTCTATCTTTCTAATTTACTGAGCTTTATCTCAAAATGGAAATAAATCATATCCCTTCGCTTTTCGGCCCAATTACAGAAAAACAAAGCTCGATTTTACAATGCAATCCGGTGATATTGAAGAAAATAGAGAATTTTTCAGAAAAAAGTCATTTGCCGGTTACCGAAATCTGTTATCATACTGCCGGCAGCCTTTTTGGTCACATCCTCATCGCCGCAACCCATGAAGGAATCTGTCATCTGTCGTTTTTTGAGAATCGTGACGTTGCTTTTCAGGTGCTTCAAACTTCATTTCCGGCACAAACTTTTGTGGAGGGAGAACATCCGTTGATGTCGGCTGCCATTGCGGTATTACAAACTGGTGTTTTTGGCACTGAGCCCATCATTTTGCAAATCAAAGGAAGTCTGTTTCAGTTTGCCGTCTGGGAAAAACTTTTGCAAATTCCATTCGGACAACTTACAACATATCAACATATTGCGCATTTATTAGGAAATGTGAAGGCATCCCGGGCTGTGGGTTCGGCAGTGGGTAGCAATCCGGTGGCTTTTTTTATCCCATGCCACAGGGTAGTACAAACTACGGGAAAAGCCGGAGGATACAAGTGGGGATTGGAACGAAAAAAAAAGCTGATCAGTTGGGAGCAAAATATACTCGCATCCATCAAATAATCAAGACATTGGGCTGCTTATCAATACAGAAAAAAACCGGCAACTCCCGACAAAGCAATCAGCAAAATAGGGTCGGCTTTTTTCAGTGAGGCGATGGCTACGATACCAAAGATGGCCCAGCTTTTTGCATCAACAAAGTTGTCGGGTGTCACCAACATCAAGGCGGCGGCAGCAATCAAGCCAATGACAGCCGGGCGAAGAAACTGAAGCACAGCCTGAAGCATCTGGCTCTTTGACAACTTTTTAAAGAACAGAAAAACTATTGTCATCAGAATCAGTGAAGGCACACTCACCGAAAGGGTGCAGATTGCCGATCCAATTATGCCGGCTAGATGGCTGAAACCACTGTCTGTAACGGCCGAATAACCAATATATGTAGCTGAGTTAAAAGCGATTGGTCCGGGTGTAGTTTGTGAAATTGCCACAATATTGGTAAAATCTTCCACCGAAATCCATTGATGGGTAACCACTATCTCATGCTGAATCAGCGAAAGCATGGCATAGCCACCGCCAAAGCCAAACAAGCCGATTTTGAAAAAAGCCAGAGCAAGCGAAAGATAAAGTAAAAGCAGTTCCATCACTGATTCGGATTTCGTTTCGACAATATGAACCAGGCTATGCCCAGCATGACCGTTCCCAAAACTATAAAGACCGGTGAAACTGAAAATTTCCAAACCAAAACGGCAACCAGAACCGGTATCCAGAGATTTTGCCAATTGAGATTTGCTGCTTTGCCCAGACTGAATAAAGGCGCCGCAATCAGTGCAACAACGGCCGGACGAATGCCAAGAAATACTTTTTTCACCACCAGATTATCTTTAAACTGAGCAAAAACAAGGGCAATGAGCAAGATGACGACAAACGAAGGCACGATGATGCCTGCGCCTGCAAACAAACTGCCTTTAAAACCCTTCCTTTTGTCACCGACAAAAAGAGCAGTATTGAGCGAAATGGGTCCGGGCAAACTTTGCGCAATCGCCAGCATATCCATAAACTCCTCGTCGTCGAGCCATTTACGTTTTTGAGTCACCTCGTTTCGAATCAACGAAATCATCGCATAACCACCGCCAAAAGTAAAGGCGCCTATTTTAAAAAAGACTGAAAAAAGTTCGTAGTATTGGCGATATTTATTCATCTTTAAGTGATTACTATCACATATCAAGGCTGCATGTCAATTTCAAAAATAGTATTTTTCATTTTATTATCGTTGCTTGAGGCCTGTCTTTCATCGCTAAGGTTATTTCAGGCTTTTTATTTTCCCGATCCGGCCTGCCAGATGTATCATCCAAAGCATGAGCCACGTGGCAACAACGAAAGGAAATGTAAAAACTCCCCCAACCCGCTCAAAGAAATTGCATTGAAGAAACAAATGATGAAGAACAATGGTTAAAATGACACCCACAAAAGCCTGTGCAACATTTTTTCTCGTTTGGCCTGAAAAGACAATCGCCGTCAGTACGGCATTAAATCCAAAAAGGCCCGTTTGCACGACATTCAACTCCTGCCCCAGCCCAAGCGAAATCGCAGCTCCCAGACTTGAAGCTGCCAAACCAAACAACGCTGCAACAGGGTTGTTAAAAAAAACCGCCACAAAAAACATGGTGCCCTGCAAGGCACTTCCCTGAAAAATCACCTGTCCGAATCCGTTAGTGGATGTAAGCAACCAATCCAAGAGCCCATTTTCAGACATGCCTGCCACCGCTGACGAGGGCATGATATCCGTGAAGTTTCGGATGAAAAACACTAAAAACCAGCTCACAACGATAAACGGAAAAGTAAAGGCTGGGATTTTCAGAACGATAAAAAGTCGTTGCAAAAGTGAGGATAAAACTCCACCAATGATGACCAACAGCCAAAGAAAAGGGCGGGCTTCAAAAAGCACGAGTAGGGCAACACCAGTGAGCGCCGCGCTGAAACCATATAAACCCGCTTTTATCTCCGCTTTCGGAAAACGCAACAAGACGGCTGTCAGTACACCTGAAACCACAGCTAATAGCGCAGCCAAACCAAAATACCAATGACCGACATACAATCCGGCTAAAAAGAGAAAACCTGTCAAAGCGTTCTCCTGGAGCATAATTTGGCTGAAGCTATTGAACAGGGGCTCGCTAAAATTTTTGATGGAGCGAATAACCGGACAGTTTTTCTTTATTTTCATCATATGCAGCCGCAAAATGAGCGTTCAAAGATGGCAAATATTTCTCTTGCCCGAAAAACTTACCGGCCTGAACCCGCTTGGTTGAGGCCGGTAATATGAAATAAAAACAGTTTGATTTGGTGAATCAGATGAAGAAAATATTCTCTTTGGAGGTATTTTTTTCACAATAACGACACGAAAGCTTCATCACATTGTTTTCATCATATATCACATTGAAATGCGTTGTCACCTCTTCCTTATTGGTGATGCAGTTGGGGTTGACACATTTTACAATTTTATCCACCGTTTCGGGAATGATGACATCGCGTTTGTCCACCACTTCGTAGTCACGAATCTCAATAAGCGTTGCCGAGGGTGCCACCAAAGCAATCTTGTTGATTTCCTCATGTTCAAAAAATTTGTTACTCACTTTGATAATGCCTTTCGAGCCAAATTTTTTGCTTTCGAGGTTGACTCCAAAGTAGAGCGGGTTGCTCAGTTGATCGAGTCCCAAAATTTTAATGACCTGAAACACACGGTCGGTTGGGATATGGTCAATTACTGTTCCGTTGCTGATAGCCGAAACGATCAGTTCTTTTCTTTTGTCACTCATTTTATATAGTCTTTTAACGGTTAAACACGACCAAGAATTGCAGCCATCAGAGCCTGACGGACATACACGCCGTTTTGGGCTTGTTGAAAGTAATAAGCCATCGGGCTCGAATCAACATCGGTGTTGATTTCGTTTACCCGTGGCAGTGGATGAAGAACTTTCAGATTTGGTCTGGCATTTTCCAACATGCTAAGTGTCAGATTGTATGAATTCTTAACCTTCTCATATTCGATAGGATCGGGGAAGCGCTCGCGCTGAATGCGGGTCATATAAAGGATGTCAGCTTTTGGGATGACTTCGGACAGTTCGGTATATTGTTCGTATTGCAGTTTTGCACTTTTAATATGCTGTTTTACCGCGCTTGGTAGTTTGAGTTCAACAGGCGAGACCAAATGGAAACGGGTATTAAAATGACAGAGTGCCATCGTCAGGCTGTGAACGGTGCGTCCATATTTGAGGTCGCCCACAAACATAATATCTAAGTTATCCAGAGTTCCTTGTGTTTTTCGAATCGAATAGAGGTCGAGCAGGCATTGTGTAGGATGTTGGTTAGCGCCGTCGCCCGCATTGATGATGGGTACTGGCGACACTTCGCTTGCCCAGCGGGCCGAGCCATCAACCGAGTGACGCATCACAATAAGGTCGGAATAGTTGCTTACCGTGAGGATGGTGTCTTTGAGGGTTTCGCCTTTCTGAACGCTGGATGTGGCAGCAGAGCTAAACCCTATCACGCTGGCGCCCAACTGCTGGGCAGCACTTTCAAAACTAAGGCGTGTTCGGGTAGAAGGTTCGAAAAACAGGGAGGCAATCACTTTGTCTTTTAAAATGTCCTGGCGAGGCTGTCGCTCAAAACTTTCAGCTAAGTCGAGAATACGAATAATCTCGTCTTTGGTGTAATCATTGATGGATACGAGGCTTTTGTTTTTCATCGGGGTGAAGTGTTTTACAATATAAGGGATGAATTATGGAAATTTCGGAACAAAAAAAAGACGGCCAATGCCGTCTTTGTAACATAAAAAAATATTTTCGTTTTTCCTGTGGAAAGTGGAAAAAATAAGATTCCTGAATGTGATGAGGTGCATTTCCGATTGATTAACCGGGATGCAAAAATAACACATTTAAAATGCAGGTACAATAAAATCAAAAAAAAAATATCAACACTTTGATGACAAGTGTTTCCTAAAAGAACAGAATCAAAACAGGAAATCCATATCTATAACCGATTAACAATCAACGGCTAGTTGATCATTACCGGCATAATCAGCATCAGGATATCTTCATTCTCGTTCACATTGTCCACAGGGATCAAGATACCGGCTCTGTTTGGAGCCGACATTTCGAGTCTGACTTCTGTATGTTCGAGATTGGCCAGCATTTCCTGGAAGAAGCGCGAGTTGAATCCAATTTCCAAGTCATCCCCTTCGTAGCTGCAAGTAAGGCGTTCTTTGGCTTCGTTGGAGTAGTCAACATCTTCGGCGGCAAGGAAGAGTTCCTGGCCGGCAATCTTGAAACGTACCTGATGGGTGCTCTGGTTTGCAAAAATAGCCACGCGACGCAATGAGCTGAGCAGGCTTGCCCGATCAATCACCAATTTATTCGGATTCTGGGTGGGTATCACTGCCTCATAGTTGGGATAGCGCCCTTCAATCAGGCGGCAAACCATCGAAACATTAGCAAAACTGAAATGGGCGTTTGTTTGGTTATATTCAATAGTCACCGTTTCATCCTGACGTGATGAAAGGATATTTTTGAGCTGGTTGAGAGGTTTCTTGGGCAGAATAAATGAAGCAATGTCCGGGCTTTTGGCATCAATGCGGCGATATCGGACCAATTTATGAGCGTCGGTGGCAACAAAGGTCACATTTTCCTCGTTCAGTTCGCACAATACACCTGTCATAGCGGCTCTCAGCTCATCATTTCCGGCAGCAAAAAGTGTTTTATTGATTGCACTGACAAGCAATTCAGCCTCAAGTGTGATTTGGCTGACATCGGTCAGCTCGGGCATTTTGGGGAACTCGTCACTTTTGTGACCGGCCAGTTTAAACTTCCCTTCGCCAGCCAGCAACTCCACGCTCATCGTATCCATTGCAACATCAAAAGTAACCGGAACATCCGCAAATGTTTTCATAATTTCGAGCAGCAAACGAGCCGGTATAGTCACTTCTCCTTCGCCTTCCATCAGGTCGGGCCTCAGTTTTACCATCATAGTGGTTTCGAGGTCGGTTGCAGTGATGCTGAGTTCGCCATCTTTTGCATTAAACAAAAAATCGTCGAGAATCGGAAGGGTATTACTGGAATTCAGAACGCCACTCAAAGCCTGAAGGCTGCGTAACAGTTTGAGACTGGTGATGATAAATTTCATAATCGCTTATTTTTTCGCACGGTAAAAGTAATCAAAAAAATGGTTTTTCAAAGAAAAGAAATCCATTCATTTTTTTGCTGTTTTGGTTTTTTTAAAATTCATTTTCGGTTCCGTTCCATTGAGCAGTCTAAGGATATTTTTGCGGTGTGTCCAGGGGAGGAACAGAGCGACCATCACAGCCAGAATCATATAAGTCCAATGAGGTGGCGGAAAAACGAAAGCCACAAAAAACGGGAAGGTAACTCCTGCCGTGATGCTGCCCAACGACACATAATGCGTGCTCGCAAGCACGACAGCGAAGATAGCCAGCGCTACCCATGCGGCATAGGGAAAGAGCCCGAAACCAACGCCCAGTAGCGTTGCAACGCCTTTTCCGCCTCTGAATCCGGCAAAAACCGGCAAAGTATGGCCGATGACGGCTGCTGCGGCTGCAATAATCTCAATGAGAGGCGAGATGTCGGCTCCGCCTGTGGCATGCACGATTTGCCGCACCAAAATCACCGCAAAATAGCCTTTGAGCACATCCACAAGCAAAACCGGGATACCGGCTTTCAGACCCAAAACCCGTATCACATTGGTGGCACCGGCATTGCCTGAACCTTCGTTGCGTACATCAACACCATAAAATGTTTTACCCACCCATACTGCTGTCGGGATAGACCCGAGAAGGTAAGCAGCAATGATCGAAAGGATGATTCCTATCATAATATCAGCTTAAAATTGAATTTCCTGCATTTTTCGAAGAAAATCAGTCATTTTGCGTTTAGTCGAAAGGGTGTACTCGTATCTTCCTCCCCTTTCAGGATCGAAAGCCACCCTTTTGTCGGGCTTAATTTCGGCCAATGATGTATTAAAGGTGTTGGACGACGACAACACTTGCATCACTCCGTTTTTAAAGGTAAGAAAATACCAGGTTTTGCTGTCGGGCATCAGGTATATAGTGACTGCATCGCCGGTACGGGTTTTCTCAATCTCAACAAATCCATTCACAGCTTTGTTAAGCTGGGTCTTGCCAATATTGGCGATATGCAAAGGGCCTATACTGACCAAGGAATGCGTTGTTGGCTCCCATTTGAGTTTTAAATGGCTGAACACCATCGTCTTATTATAATAATCCGGAACTTTTCGCGGTGCGCCGTACAAAGCCAATTCGTTGGCAATCTTGTCGTAATCGGATTGTGGAAGCTGTTCGCGCAAGGCGGGAAGGTAAAAAGCTTCAAAGCCGTCGCCCGGCAGCGAAGCCCTGTTGTTCAGACTATCGGCCATCGCACTCATTAATTTGTCATCAATGAGAAATTGAAGGCTTACTGCTGCATCGAGATAAAGTGAGTCGGGGATCATTTTATAGACATACGCTCCATACATCTGGAGGTCGAACATGGTAAGTTTCAAATCGGTAGCTAATTCCGATTTCCCGCTTACGATGCAACGTTGTGTATTCAGCTCAAGATATTTTTGGCTTTTTTTACCATCGGACGGGCTAATGGAATAGGTAGAAGTGTTTTTATTGAAGCTGACCAAACCGGCTAAAGGAGCCAGTGAGCGGTCGGAGGCCGCACGTGGCGCCTGCAAAAAAGCCGCATAATAACTATCGGAAAAAGGGGCAAAATAAAATCCGTTTCGCACGGCAAGATTACTCGTATCGGTATTCGTGGCAAAAACCGGCAGCCGCACATCGTGTGGATCAACCACCGTATCAAATGCCACATAAGGCAAGGCGGTTTCTGTACATTTATGGACAAGCTGATAACCTCCATTGAAACGCAATAGCTTGTTTCCAGATTCAAGGGTCACTTTTCCGGCAAAACGAAACCAGGGGTTCAGGAAAAATTCCTGCCGGGCATCAATCCGGCCTGATGCAGTGGTTTTCCCTTCTTCATCCGACTGAATCTTATCAAAAAAGATATGGCTTACTGCTCCATTCACATCCGTATAATCGTACAACCCATTGGCAATCATACTTTTTCTGCTCAATACTTTCACATTGGCTTGTGTAAAAGTGTGTGTCATCCGGTTAGTATCGGCAATAATCAGGGCGTTGGAAAGCGATTGCATTTCCGCATCTTTGGCAATGGTAATCACAGGTTCGGAAGGGAAAATGGCAGCATCACCCACCCGGATAATCTTCACATCCTTGGCCAAAATGAGATTGTCTTTTAAATTGTAGTCGGCGCTAAGACAGAAAAAAGACAGTGAATCCTGCTTCGGATGCACGGAGGTGAAGCCTGATCCGGTAAGGTTCAGCTTGATCAGCTCTCTATGGGTCATTTGGTCAAACTCAAGTTTTTTTCCAATCTTGTTATTGTTCAGGGCGATTGTTTGCAAGTCCATATCCCAGAAAGCCTCATCGAGGGAGCAATCGTATTTATTGAATGGGAACGAAAGCCTGCTTTTGTTATCAAGATGGGTAAAAACAGCCGATCGCGAGGCAAAATCAACATGGGCATGATAGTCGTTGGCATAAAAGGCTTCCATTCCCGATGCACCGGCCATGAGTCTGAAATCGGCGGTATCGGCATCGAACGACCGGCTGCCGAGTGTGAAGTATTTGGAGTCAACCATGGCATCATCAAACGACATTTTACCATCGGCTGTCAATCCCTTGGGCTGCAACACCATTTGGCCATGGAAACGACTGTTTCCAAACAGCTGATAGGGTTCTTTCACCGTGCTGAGATGCATTTGGTTTTCGGCTGTTTGCCAATCCATATTGAGCTCTTTGCCTTCACCATTTGGAAAAGCCACCGGTTTTTCTGCAAGACGCATCTCGTGCCGGTCGAGCAAGGCCGTCACTTCCGAAGGCGAAAAAAGGAAATCTTTTGAATAGGCATCCGAAGTGAGATAAGCAATACACCCCATCCCTCTGAATCCGTTGTTCGATAGTTGCAACTTGGTATAATAGGTGGCTAGCCCGCCAAACATGGGGTAGCCTTTTTCGGGTACTTGATGCTCAAAACCAAGCGAATAATCATTCATCACAACCAATGGTTCGCGAAACGACGGAAAAATACCTCCCGAAACAAGATAGCCGTTAAAACGCAAATTGCCGGTTGAAAAGTTATCCAAGCTGTCAATCTCAAAAGCATCCACCACATAATAAAAGGTGTCACGTTTAAGCAGTCCGTTTTGGATATTGTTTTGATCGTAATAAACAAAGCTTTCGCCTTTACTGGTAAAAATTGGAAAACTCGGAAGGTCTTTTACGCCTGATTTATTGAAAGGCTCATCTATGCGCAATGTTCCGGTAAGGTCGGAGAGAACGTTTCGGAGATAGCGATATTCTTTTTGTTCATCCTTTTTCGATTGTTCGCGCAGCGGAACGCGGATAGCCAGTGAGTCAATCTTCGAGAAATTGAGTTTAAAAGTGCTGTACTCAAAAGTACCGGTCTGACTGTAAAAATCGAACAGCCCTGCTTTGACAAGGCCTGCAAATACAAAATCACGATCTTTTTTCAGGACGATCTTTTCATTGTCCGGAAAAAGTTTTACTCCCTGCACATCGCTCAGAGTAATTTCGGGCATCCCATTCACCGTTAGATCGTTCGTTGAAAGATTGAGGATAAAATTATAGGTATTTTTATCTGTTTTTGAATTAAACCGCAGCACATCATAATCTTGTTTTCCGTATGGTGCGGCAGCCACTGCATCGAAGCGACGTCCCAGCCAGGCTTTTTCTTCTTTGGCATCATACACCAAATAGCCTTTTGAGGCTAATGTAAGCAATTGTGCAGCCACCTGTTCGGGAGGTTTACGAAGATATTCGGCCAGAAAACGTAAATTAAGTTCGCCATTTGGAGCCATTTCCTTTTTAAATCGGGCAATGGCAGCCACCGGATTTTCGGCATCAATCAATTGGAGACGGTCGTATTCGCTTTTCGAGAAAAAATCAAGCGATTCGGCACTCGCCACATTCTCAATTTGCAAGCCGGGAGCCGGTCCAAACAGTATCTCTTCGGATTGCGTGTCCCAAAGGGCTGCTTCGGCAAAAATGGCCACCTGATGCCAGGTATCCGTGAATGGGGCGTCGGGTATGCCTTTCACCGAACGGATTAAACTCACATGATGCCTTTTATGATCATAACGAAACCATATTGCCGGATGAAAAAGCGAGTCCTGGTCCAAAAAAACACTCACCGAAGATCTTTCGGCCTGAATCCGGTCGGAGGTAAACGAAAAAATGTCGGAACGCAGTTCAATTTTCGGCTTCTTCTCACGATAAAAAACCAATCTTGCTTTTTCATTTTCTTTGGCTTTACCTACAAAAGCGCTCCCCTCAAGTGTGATCGGTCCAATATAGCGCAGATTTGGGAACAGACGATCCACCTCATAATCCGTAAGATAAGAAGTAAATTTTGGATATGAGGTTTTCTCACCGGCCGGGCTGTTAAACACTTGTTCCTGAAAAGAACCCAAAATCGGTTCCGGAAGAAGGTCGGCATGGTGCAGCACCACCGAATCAGCCATAAAGCCAGAGGTTTTGAGGTCAATTTCATAATGATCCAGTTCGACGAATACCTTTTGAAGCGCCGGATAACGCTGCCAAAAAACTTGTCCGCCCCGCCCTTGCCAGAGGTTTTTGCCAAAAAACAATTTTCCCGAAGTATGGACGAGTAGGGTACTATCTTTTTTAGTTGCTCCTTTCAACACGCCTGACGCCGCCATAACAAGCTGCTCATCAACAAAGTCAAAGCTCCATTGGCTTTGGGTCAGATACCATGACACCGTACCTTTTCCGCCAATTTTTCCCGAGCTCATCCAATCGTTGGCTGCATCGAGCAATTGCTCCATTCCTACCGGGCGGTTCTGAGCCGCTATTTGGGCATAAGCTGTAAGCCAGACTTTGAGGTTGGCCTGACCTGACGAGCCACGTTCAAGGAATTTGATAAAGTTGATGAATGTGAGATAGCGGTGAGCCGGTTTCAGTTTTTGGGCTGCCGAGGCAGCAGCTAAAGCTGCGATTTGCTGTTGGAGCTCGGCGCCGAATTTCTTTTCCCAGATTTGTGAAAATTCTTCAATATCATTCAGTGCCTCATTCTTCTCGCGGCTGGCCGGCAATACACCAAAATACGACTTCAGCTCATCAGGGAAAGTTTCCGGACGACCCGAAAAAATTTGCTTTTGTTGAGCCGTAAGCTGAGGGCTTACAAAAACAAGCAAAAACACCAACAAGCTTAACCCAACCGCTTTAAAATCTCCAAAGGATTCCATCCGACGGTTGATGTTCACAGCATTCATAGATTAATGAGAAAGCTTAGCGTCTGGTTTATTTCTTAAACACAGCTGCAACCCATTGGTTTTTGGCTAAATGCTTCACATATTTTAGCCCGACGGAAGAAGCTTCTTCTGTAATTGCATGAAGATCGGTCTTATAAAATCCACTAAGGAGAAGCAATGCTCCGGCGTTCATGGCTTGTACGTAGCTGTCCATATCTTCTAAAAGGATATTCCGATTGATATTGGCAATTACCACATCAAAGCGGTTTGAACCAATTGCCGAAGCATCACCCAAAACGACCCTGATATCCGGGACTTTGTTCAGTACGATATTGTCGAGGGAGTTGTTGTACGACCATTCATCGTTGTCAATTGCCATCACTGGAAATGATCCTTTTTTCCGGGCGAGGATAGCCAGTACACCTGTACCACAGCCCATGTCGAGGGTACTTTTTCCATTGAAATCCATTTCGAGCATGAGTTGAATGATCTGCGAAGTGGTTTCGTGATGTGCCGTTCCAAACGACATCCGGGGTTCGATAATCAGATCGAACTCGTATGAAGAATCGGGTTCATGAAAAGGTGCTCTCACCCGGCATCGTTCATTGATGATGGCCGGCTGATAGTCAGACTCCCAGATTTCGTTCCAGTTTTTGTCGGGCACAGGTTCAAGTTTCAAGAGTCTGAACGAGGCAAACAAACTCTCGTGAAGCAGTTGATCTATCAGGTCAGGCCGATATTCCTCTTCGTCAACATAGGCTTTCAGATTTGCTTCTTCAAACAAAAAGCTGTCGAAACCTATTTCGGACAAGCGGGCTGTAAAAATCTCGGCTAACTCTTCTTGATCAGGCAAAGTAAAGGTAAGCTCAAGCCAGGCCATTTATTTAATGCTTTTGCAGATTTCGATGAACTCTGCAGCTTTGAGGGATGCTCCGCCAACCAATCCTCCATCAACCCCGGGCTGGGCAAAGAGTTCCGGCGCATTCTTCGATGTACAGCTTCCGCCATAAAGAATCGTGGTATTGTCAGCCACTTCTTGTCCGTAACGTTCGGCAATCAGGGTGCGGATATAGGCATGCATTTCGGCAGCCTGCTGTGGCGTGGCATTGATGCCCGTTCCGATGGCCCAAACAGGCTCATAGGCAATGATCACTTTCTCAAACTCATGGGTATCCAGATGGAAGAGCCCATGACGCACCTGCCTCCTGACCACCTGAAAATGTTTCTCGGCTTCGCGCTCAGGAAGCGATTCGCCGACGCAGAAAATCGGAATAATCTGATTTGCCATAGCCTGATTTACCTTTGCTGTGAGCATCTTGTCGTTCTCTTCAAAATATTTCCGACGCTCACTGTGCCCGATGATGCAGTAGGTGATATCCATTGATTGCAACATGGCGCCCGACACCTCGCCGGTATATGCGCCCGAACCAAAAGCTGACAGATTTTGTGCACCAACTTTGAAAGTGCTTTCCTGGGCATAGTCCGAAGCCATCTCTAAATAAGGAAAAGGCGGACAAATGACCACTTCAGTATCCATATTGATGTTTTCCAGAAGATCAATCAGATCCTCAATGAGCTGTTCAGCTTCTTCGAAACCAAGGTTCATTTTCCAGTTTCCTGCAACAATTTTTTTACGCATGACACATTTTTTTTGAGTAATTATTCATTTTCTATGTTCTGATTCGTATTTTCGGGTCAAGTATTCCGTACACAATGTCAACAAATGTATTAATTATTATCAACATAACGGCAATGATTAAAACAGCGCCCATCAAAACGGGCAGGTCAAACTTCTCGAGTGCATCAACAATCACCACCCCGATTCCTTTCCAGTCGAACACATATTCGACAAAAACAGCTCCTGCCAAAAGGGAGGCAAACCAGCCTGAAACGGCTGTCACCACAGGATTCAGAGCGTTGCGCAAAGCATGCCGCCAGATGATCTGACGGTTTTTCAACCCCTTGGCTTTTGCCGTTCTCACAAAATCCTGCGCCAACACTTCGCACACCGAGCTTCGGGTGAGTTCGGTCACAATGGCCAGTGGGCGTATGCCGAGGGTAAATGCCGGAAGGATGATGTTTTTCAGCTCAAGCTGCGAGCCAAGGCCATAATGGTCAACGCTATAAAGGCTCCCAAACATACTCAGACCGGTATAATCGGCCAAAAGGAAGGCAAAAATCCATGCAATGAGTACCGCCGCAAAAAAAGAAGGTAACGACATTCCAAAAACCGTTACCACTAAGACGGCCCGATTCAGCCATTCCTTATCTACAGCAGCAACCACGGCTCCCAAAGCAACCCCGCAAAACATGGCAAAAATGATCGAAACAAAAGCCAAAATCAGTGTCTTGGGTAAAGCATCGGCTAAAATGGAGGTCACTTCACGCCTGCTTTGCCAGGAAGTCCGTAATGACGGTATTTTGAGAACAAGGCAAGAATGCCCTAAATGCAAAAGTCGGAATATTTTGGATGGTTTTTGTTCCGTTATTTTTTCATTTTCGGCGCAATCGTTTGCATCTACGATTCCTACCGGGAGCAAATCGGTCACATAATGGCCATATTGAGCCAATACCGGCTTATCGAGTCCCATTTCGCTGCGTATGGCTCTGAGTGTGGCCTCGTCCACCTGCTGACCGGCCATCATCCGAGCCGGATCACCCGGCAGGATGGTAAAAAGAAAAAACACAACGGTGAGTACTCCAAAAAAGACTAAGATGCCATAAAAAAGCCGCTTAAAAATGAAGTTGGCCATGGCTTAAAGCTGATTTAGGAGTGTTGCAGACTTTTCGACAAACATTTTTCAAATGCTGCCGTATCGGGAAAATCATTGTGATGCCATTTCTTCACAACTACACCCCGATGAAACAACATCAATCCGGGATTGGAGCGAATCATGGTTTTCAGCACTGTTGCATCCGCATAAAACACTTCAGTTTGGGAGCTGTTTTTTTGTTTCCATACAGCGGCCTCATCCGACAGGCTGGCCGTGAGGATCAAATGCGGAGTTTCCTGTGCTTCAAGGATGGCTAAAAGATGATCCAAATGTTTCTGTCCTTTTGCAGAAATAGCTGTCAGGTCATAGGCAACAATTACAGCTATCACTTCGTTTTCAAGTATATATGAAGTAAAATCGTTTCCTGCTTCATCTTCAACATGCAGGTTATGAGCAATGGCCTGCTGGTCAGTGACAAACTTTTGGTCAACAAACTCCCATTCGGCAAGCCAGGCCGAATCGTTCCAGGGATAGTTGGGCGAAATATACTCTTTCTCCTCGCCGCTGTGGATATTGCGATAAGTCAAATGAACTTCGGCCTGAGACTGGTCGGCAACCATATTGTTTCCTTCTTTCCAAACCATGAAGTCAATCATTGGCAGGTGGCGATAGTTGTAGATGCTGAACCCGGCAAATCCAACCAAAATAATTCCCATCAGCATCAAATGAAAAACCGCATTGATGCGTCGTTTCATATTCTTTCGGTCGAAAAAGATCAGAAGTACAAAAACCATCAAAATCAGGTTTTTAAAGAAGGTCTGCCAGTTCGTCAATTTGATGGCATCGCCGAAACAGCCGCAATCAGGCACAGGATTATAGATGGCGTCGTAGAAAGTAAGCAAGGTAAAGAATACCATCATCAACATGAGCAGCCACGACGTCAGTTTGGGCATAAGATTCAGAATCAGCGCCACACCAATCATAAACTCAAAACTGCACAACAAAACAGACAGCCCTAATGACAAACCATTGGCCCATTCGATCCCATAGGCAGCAAAATAATCTTCCAATTTATAAGCCGTTCCCAGAGGATCAACTCCTTTCACAAAGCCGGAAAAGATAAAAACCAGACCTGTGATCCAACGGCTGAACTTTCTTAGTCCTTCCATCATATGCAATGGTTAAGGGTTAAAACCGAGCAGAATCAATGAAAAAACGGCGTAGTTAATGATGTCGAAATAATTGGCATCTACGCCTTCACTCACAAGAGTATTTCCTTGATTATCTTCTATCTGCTTGATTCTTAAAAGTTTCATTAAAATAATATCGGTAATGGAGCTTACCCTCATACTTCGCCAGGCCTCGCCGTAATCATGATTTTTCTTTTCCATGAGTCGGGCAGCTTCCTGAAGAACATCGCTAAAAATCCGGTTAGCCTTGTCAAAATCGAGATCGGCGCTTTCTGCCACTCCCAAACGAAGCTGAATAATGGCCATTGCAGCATAGTTGATGATTCCAACAAACTCATCTTCAATACTTTCTCCAACCATATTCACTTCTTTCATCTGAACGCTCCGTATGCGCTTAGCTTTGATCAGAATCTGGTCGGTAAGCGAGCTCGCACGTAACACCCTCCACGCGGCATTATAGTCTTTCATTTTCTTGCCGAAAAGGCTTATGCAATGTGCGAAAATTTGCTGAAAATTTTGCTGGGTGCCGGTTTCGTTCATAGGCTCGGAATAAATAATCTATTTCTACTTTTGTGGTTCAAAAAACAAGCTTCGATTGCTCTGTTTTTTGAAGGGATAAAATTACATCAAATTCCTGAAACCGGATGTTTACAATAAAAGGTAAAATCATCGGCGGGGTGAATCCGATATTGATGGGGATTGTCAATCTGACTGACGATTCTTTTTATTCGGGCAGTCGTAGGCCCAATTTGCAAAGCGCACTTCAAACTGCGAACGAAATGGCAGCTCAGGGAGCCGACATCATTGATATTGGCGCCGTTTCCACACGGCCGGGAGCCCAACCGGTGGATGTCGATCACGAACGAAAAAAACTCATGCCGGCTATTAGAGAAATCCGTAAGCATTTGCCACACATCTTATTATCAGCAGACACCTATCGAAGCGAGATTGCACAGGAGGCGCTTGACGAGGGTATTGATATCATTAACGATATCTCCGGCGGACTTTTCGATCCGAAGATGCCAGCCTTCATTGGCCGTCATAATACACCTTATGTGATGATGCACATCCACCGCACGCCCAATGATATGCAGCAATTCCCGATTGATGAAGGAGTAGTAGAAACGGTGAAAGATTTTTTTATCCGACAAACCACAGTCTTTGAGTCGTTTGGAGCAAACCGTATTTTGTTAGACCCCGGTTTCGGTTTTGGAAAAACGATTCGGGCCAATTATGAGCTTTTAGCCCGTTTTGAAGAGCTGTCGGTCAAAGGCTATCCTCTATTAGCCGGGTTATCGCGCAAATCAATGATATACAAGGCACTGAAAACCAGTCCGGAAGAAGCGCTCAACGGTACTTCGGCATTAAATATGGTTGCCCTTCTGAAAGGAGCTTCTGTACTTAGGGTTCACGATATTGAGCAGGCAGGCGAAATCCGTGAACTTTTTCTGCAATTGAGCACAAGTGTCGGCAGCGGACAAAAATAAAGCCATCAAAAGCTGTATTATCTGACTAATCACCGTACATTTCGCTATTTTTGTAGATCAAAAACCTAAAAACCGGAATTTTGACAACGCATCTCCTCTCCTTGTTCATCCAAATCAGGATAACCGATCTGATTGATGTATTTTTGGTAGCCAGCCTGCTCTACACCTTATATTATCTGTTACGTGGCACGGCTGCCATCAATATTTTTTTAGGCATTGTTTCCATTTTCCTGATGTGGAAGCTGGTTTCGCTTTTACAGATGGAACTGCTGAGCGAGATTTTGGGCGCCTTTGTCAGTGTGGGTTTCATTGCGCTCATTATTATTTTCCAGCCTGAGATTCGTCAATTTCTCCTTGCCTTGGGAACACCCAATTTCATTCGAAAACACAAGCAAAAACTTCGATTTCTCGGCATTCGCTATTTAGACGAGTCGGTTCCCGATTTTTCGGTTCTTGAGCCTGTTTGTGCTTCATTAAGTAAAAAAAAGACCGGCGCCCTGATTATTCTCATGCGCCAAAACCGGCTTTTTGAATACGTAAATACCGGAGTTAAAATAGATGCACTCATCAGCAAAAATCTGATCGAGAATATTTTTTTCAAAAACAGTCCGCTTCACGATGGAGCCATGATTATTGGTGACAATCGCATCATAGCGGCCGGCTGTATTTTACCTGTAAGCCAGCGTCTTGACCTACCAGGCAGACCGGGCTTGCGTCACCGGGCTGCATTAGGAATCAGTGAGCAAAGCGATGCCCTTGCCATAGTCGTTTCCGAAGAGACCGGTCAGATCAGCATTGCAAAAGGCGGTGAATTGATGCGGATGGAATCGGCAACCGCCATGCTCGAAATGGTTCAAAGAGAATTTGGAATCACTGAAACAAATAATGAGTCAACTACCCGATCAACACCTGAGAGTAAATAGTTGATCTACAGTGTGTTTATTAGAAAAACGATATAAAGTAGGAATTTTGAATAAAGGTTTATTCGTTTTTAAATTCAGCATTATCTTTTTCGTTTCTTTCATTTCGTGCCGGCGCGACTCATCGCCTATTCCGGACGAATTCTTAGTTGTTCCTGCCTTTGTCCGGGCAGCCGACCTTTCGTTTTTGCCCGAAATGCGGCAAGCCGGTGTAAAGTTCAAAAATCGGGGTGGCCAGTTGGAAGATCCTCTGAAAACTCTGGCAACCAACGGAATGAATATGATAAGGCTACGCGTCTGGCATCGTGCTGATGGCAAGTACTCGCTTCGCGATACCGAAAAACTTGCCAGCGAAGCGCGTCAATTTCACCTTCCGGTTTGGGTTAGTCTTCATTATTCAGATACTTGGGCTGATCCCGGAACACAAATCAAACCATCATCGTGGCAAGATCTGGACTTCAACTTACTCAAGGACAGCGTTTATCACTATACCTACCGTGTGGCTTCAACGCTAAAACCATCTATTTTGCAGATTGGAAATGAGATCAATTCCGGGTTTTTATGGCCAGATGGCCATATTTTGCATCACGATCAAATGATAGCTTTGCTTGCCGAAGGCATACGTGGTTGCCGCGACGCCTCTCCACAGACAAAAATCATGCTTCATTATGCCGGATTATCAGGATCATCAGTTTTTTTTGATGCATCGTCAACACTCGATTATGATTTTACCGGACTCTCCTATTATCCCATCTGGCATGGAAAGAGCCTCGCTGAAACAGGGGCAGTAATTCAGAGATTAAAAAATACTTTCAAAAAAGAGGTGCTTATTGCCGAAACCAGTTATCCATTCACATTAGATTGGGCTGATTATACGAATAATATACTGGGACTCAACACACAGATTATCCCATCTTATCCGGCAACGCCCGAAGGTCAGTTAAGTTTTCTGCAAGCGCTTGGTCAAACCATTGGCCAGTCTGGAGGCCGGGGCTGGTGCTATTGGGGCGCAGAATGGGTTGCAGCCTATGGACCGCATTCCACGCATGGTTCGTCATGGGAAAACCAGGCCTTGTGGGATTTTGGCTTTCAGGCCCTTCCGGCTATAGTTAATTTTGGGTCAACTGAAGAATATTTTTCGGAAAATTAGCTTGTTGTACTTTACATTTAATCATCTGATCTACTATATTTTACCTTATTTTTCGATACTTCGCGGAAATAGTTGATTTTGCTTAGAAAAGATTTTTTTTAAAGGCCAATGCATTGGTTTAAAATATAGTTGTATATTTGCACTCATTTTTGAAGTAAGCACTATACAAAATATTCGTCTAAAAATGAGCAAGAACGCTTTTATCAAGTACGTAGAAGATCAGGTTACGGTTCAAAATTTTCCATCATTTCAGGCCGGCGACACCATCACTGTAACTTATAAGATCATTGAAGAGAACAAAGAACGTCTTCAGAAATTCCAGGGTGTGGTTATTCAGCGCGTTGGCAGCGGTCCCACTTCGACTTTCACAATCCGCAAAGTATCCGGAAACGTTGGTGTTGAGCGTATCTTCCCCATTTCGTCGCCCATGATCAGCAGCATTGAACTGAACAAAAAAGGCCGTGTCAGAAGGGCTCGCATTTTCTATCTGAGAAATCTGCGCGGCAAGAAAGCCCGTATTCAGGAAGCACGCCGGTAAGATATTTCCTTTGGAAGATGAAATCCCGACTGATAAGGTCGGGATTTTTTTATTGGTGTCGTTGCCTGACTACCTCATAGCATGCAATCCCGGCTGCAACTGACACGTTGAGTGATTGGATTTCGCCTAACATGGGCATTTTGATGCGCACATCGGCCAGCTTAAGGTATTCCTCTGAAATCCCGGTATCTTCGGCGCCAAGGATAAGTGCTACAGGCCCTGACAAATCTGCTTTCCAGTATTCTACAGAAGCTTTTTCGGTCACTGCAACGATCTTCAGGCCGCTTTCTTTCAGAAAGTGAAGGGTCGTTTTGAGATTATCCTCGCGGCAGATATTCACACGATGCAAGGCTCCGGTGGAGGTTTTGATCGCTTCGGCATTGATTTGTGCCGAGCCCCGGTTGGGCACAACCAGAGCATGAACGCCGCTAGCCTCAGCACTTCGGGCAATAGCTCCCATGTTGCGGACATCGGTGATACGATCTAAAACAAGCAAAAAGGGCTCCATTGCTGCTTCAAAAATCATGGGTAGCAACGACGACAACTTCTGATAGCTTACCTGAGCCGTCATGGCAATGACACCCTGGTGATTTTTCCGCGTCAGGCGATTCAGCTTTTCGATGGGTACCAATTGAAAAGGTATCGCCATTTGACGGGCTAACCGCATGATTTCCGATATTTGAGGCGACCGCGCAGAATTTTGGATCAACAATTTCTCCATCTCAACACCAGCCTTTAGAGCTTCGATAACAGGGTGAACCCCAAAAATGATTTCGTTTGACAAAGCAGCATCCATAATTTCAGATAAAACTCAAAAATAATTTATTCACCGCGAACTGCAAAATTCATAATTTTGAGAGTTTGACGGCTATTTTCCCGTACAATCAAAATACGTATGATGCTATGAGATTTAAAGTATTCATTTTCTTGTGTTTACATACATTCTTTTCTCCAATACAGGCACAATTGTGGCAAGCTCCACAGCCGATTTCATCCAATAAAATAATACAAGCCTATTTTGCCGAAGCATTCCATTATCCCGAAACAGTGACACTGAAAAAATCGAACGGCAAAATTATAATCAGTTTTCATGTTGATACTCAAGGAAATACAACCGATTTTCAGGTCGTCAAAGGTCAGGATGAGCAACTGATCGCTGAAGCCATTCGATTGGCAAGGAAAATACTTTGGAAACCGGCCACTCGCAACGGATCACCCGTTGAATCCCAAGCAGAGATTGTCGTACCCTATCATTCCAAACAACGGCTTAAACAAACAAGTCCGATAGAATTAAATGTCATTCAATATCCAATTTTGAGTGATACTAGTAATAAAATTTATATTTTTGCCAACGTTGACCAATTGCCACACGCTCTTTTACCACCAAAATACCGGAATTTGAATCACTATATTGCATCGAGTTTGAAATATCCCGAGTCGGCAATCGCAGCCGGAATTGAAGGCGTTGTGCAGCTGGGTTTGATTGTAGAGGAAGACGGTTTGAGTTCTAATATTCACATCATCAATTCAGTAGGAGGTGGATGCGATCAGGAAGCCATTCGGATTTTACAATCCATCAAGTGGGTTCCGGCTATCAAAGACTCTCTATATGTGAGAAGTCGGTCGCAGATCGAAGTGGCTTTTCGCCTCAAAGAACATCAGCAGCAGCAGATTCCAAATCGCCAATCGGGTAGTTTATGATATCATTTTTATATTATTCATTCACAGCTATGAAAAAAACCATTTTAACAATTCTTTTTATTGTCGGAATCCTGAATGCCATGGCACAGGGAGATACCATCTCTTACTGGAAGAAAAGTGGAAAAGCCGGTCTTAATGTTTCACAAAGTCAGCTTACCAATTGGGCAGCCGGGGGGCAAAGCGCCGTCAATGCACTTGGTTTATTCAGCTATAATCTGAATTACAAGAAAGACAAAACCATGTGGAACAATAGTTTAGATTTGGCTTTGGGTTACAGTCGTCTGGGTGCCGAGAGTCTGATCAAGACCGATGACCGAATCGAATTCAACTCGCTTTATGGCAAAAAAGCCATTGAAAACCTCTATTACGGCGCAGCTTTTTCGTTTAAAAGCCAATTTGTGAACGGTTATGATTATAAAGTGGATTCGAGTACGCCAATTTCAGGTTTTCTTGCGCCGGCCTACATTACGTTGGGGTTGGGTATGGACTATAAACCCAATAAATATATTTCGTTCAACTATTCGCCACTTACCGGAAGGCTTACCATCGTCAAGATGAAATCCCTATCAGATGCCGGGGGTTTTGGAGTTGAGCCCGGAAACACCACCCGATTTGAGCTTGGATCGAAAGCGTGGATCAAGATTGAAAAAGAGATTCTTCAGAATGTGGTTTTTAGTAGCAAGTTTGAAGCCTTCAGCGACTATCTGAAAAATCCGGAATGTATTGACATTGATTGGCAAACAGGCATTGCAATGAAAGTGAATAAATGGCTGAGCACCAATCTCACAACACATTTGATTTACGACGATGATGTGATGATCACTGATAGCAAAGGCAAAAAAGGTCCCCGCACCCAATTTAAAGAGGTGTTGAGTGTGGGTATTAGCGTTCTGTTTTAATCAAATGGCATTTATTGGCCTTCTTTCGGACACCCATGGATATCTTCATCCACGGGTGTTCGATTTTTTTAATCCATGCCATGAGGTGTGGCATGCCGGCGATATTGGCAGCAATGTGGTTGAGCGCCTTGCCGGTTTTAAGCCTTTAAAAGCTGTTTACGGAAATATTGACGATGCTGCCATTAGGGCCCAGTGTTCCGAAGAGCTTCATTTTACCATTGACGAACTAAAAGTGTATCTAACCCATATTGCGGGTTATCCGGGAAAATACAATACCAAAGTCAGAAAAAAAATCAAGCTGATAAAACCACAATTATTGGTTGCCGGCCACTCACATATCCTGAGGGTTCAATATGATGAACAGTCTAAGTTGTTATATATCAATCCGGGAGCAGCGGGCTTATACGGAATTCATCAAAAAATAACCCTGATACGTTTTCATATTGACGGTGTCAATATTCACGATCTGGAGGTTTACGAAACTGAAAAACAGGCTCTTACCTGATCCGGTCAACCGAGCGTAACAAACGAATATCGGCGCGGATGCCACGCATGGCTATCACTGAAAACACCATCGCCAGCAATGGCATGAAAGCTCCAAACTCATAATTTGCTTCAGCCTGAGCCATTTTAGCAATTCGGGCTGTATAGAAAAGCAAAAGTGCAGCAACCATGATGATGGAAACAAACATATTTAACCGCATCAGACTATATTGCAGGCTTAATTTTTTAAATCGAACAATAGACACTACAGGCAAAATAACCAACAAAAAATTTAACAACACTAATGGTAAAACAAAAGCAAAACTACTCACCGTTTCGGCTCCAGGCATAAATTCTTTGACCTGATGAATAAAAAATGCAAGCGTATGTGCTTCGCCATAATACCAGGCAACAGGGGAAAAGAAGAGTAATATAGCTGATAATGAAGCTAATGCCATGAATACTGTCTGGATTCTTTGGATCATGTAATTAATTTTTTTTGACAAAAATAGCGAAGAAATCTCAATTGCATATAAATCTGGCTCAGGGATTTCAATCAACTTTATTCCTAACTCACTCTGAGATATTTCGGAATAAATGTTTATGGAAAAAGAGTTCAAAGCGCATTTTTTTTATCAGATATGTTGCATATTAAAAACTTAATGTACTTTTGTCGGGCATATTGCTAAGAAAACTCTTTTTTTTAGTCTTTAGCAGTGCGTTTCGAAGCACTGTTTTCACCAGTCATCTTTTTATTATTACTAACATTCCATCACATGTATGACATTGTAGAGCTTAATAGTAAGCTTGTAGGTGAGTTGAGAGAGATAGCCAAGGAATTAAACATTCCTAAAGTAGAGAAGCTGCTTAAACAAGATCTTATTTATCAAATACTTGATCAACAAGCCCTTATCCCATTGCCGGTTGAGAAACCAAAAAGCGGGGCTATACCCGACAAACATGGAAAAGGGAAAAAGAATCAGAAAAATAATGCTGAAAACCAGAAAACAAAGGCTGAAAAGGTTGGGCAATCAATAGAAACTAATCTACCTGACCCAAAGCAAATAGTTAAAGAACAGCTGGTTACTCCGGATTTAATGATTGCAGAAGCAGTTTTGACCGAAGAAAAGCCAACAAAGAAAGCTGAAATTTCGACTTTGCCAAACGAGGGTAACAACCGCGCAAGACGTGAGCCCCGCAAACGCATGAAGCCGCAAGCAGCGGCATCGAGTACGGGTAGTCTGACTACTCTGCCGGAAGAAAGCATCAGCTCCACTACCGTAGCACCAGTCGAGACAAAGACAGAAAGTACGGAAAACGCCCCGCTTTTTAAGCCGAATAACGGCCAGCCAAAGAATCAGCCTGCTGAAACCGAGCGTCCTCAAAAGCAGGAATTCAAAATTCAGCAGCTTGAAGGCGAAAGCATTCGTAATGAGCCTAAAAAACAGGACAACGTCCAGAATGGGCAAGAAAAAACTTTCAGAGAAGAGCGGCATAGCGAGAAAAACAACTCTCAGGAACATCAAACTCAGGGAAAATACCAGAATGGAGAACAGCGTCAGAAAAATTACGAAAAGCCGCATCACAACGAGCCATATCCGCGTAACGACCAAAACCGAAATAACCCCAATCTGATCAAAGATCATCAACAAAAGGCTAAACGCGAAGAGTATCCTTTCGAATTTGAGGGGATTGTCCCGGCCGAGGGTGTGTTGGAAATCATGCCTGACGGATATGGCTTTTTGCGCTCGTCGGATTACAATTATCTGAACTCGCCAGATGACATTTATGTTTCACAGTCGCAGATTAAACTTTTTGGGCTCAAAACCGGCGACACGGTGAAAGGCACCATCCGTCCTCCACGGGAAATCGAAAAGTATTTCCCTTTGATTAAAGTGGACAGCATCAACGGGAAGCATCCCGATGAGGTGCGCGACCGCATTCCTTTTGATTTTCTAACTCCCCTGTTCCCCGAAGAGAAATTCAACCTCACAAGCCATGCCGAAAGCACTATGTCCACCCGCATCATGGATCTTTTTGCGCCTATCGGCAAGGGTCAGCGCGGACTCATTGTTGCTCAGCCCAAGACCGGAAAGACCGTATTGCTGAAAGAAGTAGCCAATGCCATTGCCAAGAACCATCCTGAGGTTTACCTCATCATCCTGCTCATTGACGAGCGTCCGGAGGAAGTGACCGATATGGAGCGCAGTGTGAGGGCCGAAGTAGTGGCCTCTACCTTCGACGAGCCGGCTGAAAAACATGTCAAGATTGCCAGCATCGTTCTTGAGAAAGCCAAACGTCTTACTGAATGTGGCCACGACGTGGTGATCCTGCTCGACTCCATCACCCGTTTGGCCCGTGCCTACAACACCGTTTCGCCGGCTTCGGGAAAAGTCCTGTCGGGTGGTGTGGAAGCCAACGCCTTACAGAAACCCAAACGCTTTTTTGGTGCAGCCCGTAAAATCGAAAACGGTGGCTCACTCACCATTATCGCCACAGCGCTCATTGATACCGGCTCAAAAATGGACGAAGTGATTTTTGAAGAGTTCAAAGGAACCGGCAATATGGAACTTCAGCTCGATCGCCGTTTAGCCAACAAACGCATCTGGCCCGCCATTGACATCGTGGCTTCGAGTACCCGTCGCGAAGACCTGCTGTTAGACAAAGACACCATGCAGCGTGTCTGGATTTTAAGAAATCACCTTTCGGATATGACACCCATCGAAGCGATGGAATTTCTGAAAGACAAAATGAAATTTACCAAAACAAATGAGGAATTTCTCATTTCGATGAACAGTTAACCACAAAAAAACCGGCTTTCGCCGGTTTTTTTATTGAAGAATTTCTTCGGCCATTTGCCTGATATCCAAGCCTCCAAAACTACCTGAGCTCATCATCACGATGGCTGAGGGTAGCCGGCATTCACGTTTGAGCACCTCTATCAGCCCGGATGTATCCGAAACAATAACCATATGCGGATGGTTGAATGCTTCCCTGATGGTGTCGGCATCCATAAAAGTAAGTTTTTTCAGCTCTACGGCATGCGGATCATAAAACACAACAGCAATATCGGCCTTCTCCAAAGCATCGCGGTATTGGCCGATAAAGCCACTGTTGAGGCTGCTGAAAGTGTGTGGCTCGAAACAGGCAATAAGCTGATGATCAGGATATTTCTGCCGCATAGCTTCACAGCTTGCTTTCACCTTTGAAGGTGCGTGGGCAAAATCGCGGTAAACGGCTAATCCATGGCTGTTCAGCACCAGCTCCAGTCGTCGCGAAGCGCCTTTGAAATCTGTCAAAGCTTTATAAGCTTGTAGTGATGAAACCCCCATTACATTTGTCACAGCTAAAGCCGCGCTGATGTTGGTTAGGTTATGCCTGCCAAAAATCTGCAGCTTCACGGCCTGGCCGTCAGGAGTTTGCAAAAACACATCGCCATTTTCCAGCGAAAACGGATGAATGGAATATGGGATTTTATGACATGAAGCCTCTTGAGCTAAACGTACCACTTCGTCATCATCGGCATTGTAGATGAGGCTTCCCCCCAGTTCGATCGCACGGATAAACTGCCGAAACTGATCGAGATACATGTCAAATTTGGGAAAAACATTCACATGATCCCACCCGATCCCGCTAATGAGCGCAATATGAGGCCGATAGTGCAAAAATTTCGGGCGACGATCCAAGGGTGAAGTCAGGTATTCGTCACCCTCCATGATCATCCATTCCGCACCATTGCTCAGCCTGACCATCACATCGAATCCGTCCAACTGTGCACCAACCATATAATCTGCTTCAATTCCGGCATATTTCAGAATATGAAGAATCATTGAAGTGATAGTAGTTTTACCATGGCTTCCGCCGATGACAATGCGTTTTTTTGTTTTCGACTGTTCGTAAAGGTACTCCGGATAAGAGTATATTTTCAGTCCAAGCTTCTGGGCTGCAATAAGTTCAGGGTTGTCGGCACGAGCGTGCATCCCAAGGATGATGGCATCGAGGTCGGGAGTAATTTTTTCAGGAAACCATCCTATCTCAGGAGGCAAAAGGCCGCAGGCAGCAAGGCGGCTTTTCGAAGGTTCAAAAATTTCGTCGTCACTTCCGCTAACCACATCGCCTTTCCGATGCAAAGCAATGGCCAGATTGTGCATGGCGCTTCCACCAATGGCAATAAAATGCACTCTCATATCCAGTTTTTTTTGCAAAGATAGCATCAGAATCGCTCCAAAGCAGATCATGAAGCCGAACCTAAGTCGCACAAGTTTGTTATTTTTGCAGGAAATCATCAACCCATGAAAGATCTGGCCATCCAACTCAACAATACTTTGCAGCATCTGCCCGCCGAAGAAATCCTTAAGGCTGTGAACGAACAATTTCGCGGGAAAATTTGTTTTGCAAGTAGCTTAGGTTATGAAGATCAGGCTATTACCCACATGATTTCTGTTCATTGTCCTGATTTGCCCATTTTCACTTTAGATACCGGACGCCTTTTTCCTGAAACCTACGATTTGATTGATCGCACCAATTCCCGTCTGAAAGTGAATATACACGTTTATTTTCCCGATGCGAAAGAGGTGGAAGAAATGGTAGCTGCCAAAGGAATCAATCTTTTTTATGACAGTATTGAAAACCGTAAATTGTGTTGTGCCGTGCGGAAAACCCATCCTCTTCGCAGAGCTTTGGCAGGCAGGCAGGCATGGGTAACAGGATTGCGGCGGGCGCAATCGGTCACGCGTCATGAGATGCAGGCTGTGGAATGGGACGAAACCAATCAGCTCATTAAAATAAATCCATTAATTTATTGGACGGATGATCAAGTTGTTACATACGTAAAAACCCATAATATCCCCTATCACCCACTGCACGACAAAGGCTTCCCCAGCATCGGTTGCCAGCCCTGCACACGAGCGATTTTGCCCGGCGAAGACATCCGCGCCGGCCGCTGGTGGTGGGAAAATCCGGATCAGAAAGAATGCGGCCTCCATCAAAGCAATCATGAAAAACAAAACAATCAATAGCTAAAAAAATGAAAAAGGAAACTCAGAAACTCTTCAAAGAGCTCCAAATAACAACAGAAGAAGTCTTAAACGATTACCGAATTGCTTTGGAAAGCCGGCATGCAAGTGTGATGGGTCGGCGCGAAGTGTTGACTGGAAAAGCCAAATTCGGCATATTTGGCGACGGCAAAGAAGTGCCTCAGCTGGCATTGGCAAAAGTTTTCAGAGATGGCGACTGGCGGTCGGGCTATTACCGTGACCAAACCCTGATGTTGGCAACCGGACAGGTGACTTTAGAGGAGCTTTTTTCACAACTTTATGGCGACACCGACCTTGAGGCCAATCCTGCCAATGGCGGACGACTGATGAACAACCATTTTGCTTCGCGTTCGCTCGACGAAAAGGGTGAATGGAAAGACCTTACCAAACAAAAAAACTCGGCAGCTGACAGTTCGCCCACGGCCAGCCAGATGTTACGTCTTCTGGGTTTAGCGCAGGCATCCGTTTTGTTCCGGCATAACAGCCAGCTCGCCCAATTCAACAAATTTTCCAACAAAGGTAATGAGGTAGCATTTGGCACCATAGGCGATGCTTCCACCTCCGAAGGGCATTTTTTCGAGGCCATCAATGCAGCAGGTGTGTTGCAAATTCCTATGGCCATCTCTGTATGGGACGATGGTTGGGGCATTTCGGTGCCCAACAAAAAACAAACCACCAAAACCAATATTTCCGAAATTCTGAAAGGTTTTGAAAAACAGCCTGATACGAACGGGTTTTATATCTATCGGGCGATGGCCTGGGATTATCCGGAGCTCATCAGGGTATATCGCGAAGGTGTGGACAAATGCCGCAAAGAACAAGTTCCGGTTTTGTTTCACATCATGGGCTGCACCCAGCCGCAAGGGCATTCCACATCCGGTTCGCACGAGCGCTACAAAACAACGGAACAAATTGAAGATGAGAAAGAAAGAGACGGAATTACACATCTTCGTCAATGGATTTTGCAAGTCGGAATTGCCGATGAAAGCCGGCTTGTTGCCATTGAAAGAGAAGCCGAAAATACTGCAAAAGAAGCACGAAACAAGGCCTGGCACAACTTTCACCAACCCATGCTTGATAAGCGCGACGAGCTGCTCCGATTAGTCAACCTGACTACCTGCAATTGTGCAAAAACGGCAAAAATCGAAAAGATAAAACTCGATCTTTCGCGCATTGGCGAACCCATCCGAAAAGACATCATTTCGTCGGCACGTAAGATTCTCCGCTTGATTTGTGACAGTTGCTCCAATCCGTCTAACTCGTTAAAAACCAATGTCACTAAGTGGCTTGAATATGAAATTCAGCGTGGTTATCAGGATTACAGCGCCCATTTATACTCCGAAGGACCGCTCTCGGCGCTCAAAGTGGAAGGAGTTGAGCCCGAATATCTACCCGACGCACCCAGCGTTCCAGGCAGGGAAATCCTCAAAGAAAATTTCGATAAGATTTTAGAAATCAATCCATTGGTCTTAGCTTTCGGTGAAGATGTCGGAAAAATTGGCGGTGTGAATCAAACCTATGAAGGCTTACAGGAAAAATATGGCCCCCTTCGTGTGGAAGATACCGGAATCCGTGAAGCTACCATTATCGGGCAAGCCATTGGTCTGGCTCTAAGGGGTTTGAGGCCCATTGCCGAAATTCAGTATTTCGATTATCTGTTGTATGCCTTGCAGGCCATCAGCGACGATCTTGCCACTACACGATATCGTACCCGCGGCGGGCAAAAAGCTCCCGTCATCATCAGCACCCGCGGTCACCGCTTAGAAGGCATCTGGCATGCCGGCTCCCCTCTGAGCATGGTCATTAATTCCATCAGAGGCGTCTATGTTGCCGTTCCCCGAAACATGACGCAAGCCGCAGGATTTTACAACACTTTTCTGGCTTCCGACGAACCGGCGCTCATCATTGAGCCGCTCAACGGTTATCGCCTGCGCGAAAAACGACCTTCTAATCCAGGTAAATACCGTATCAGGCCAGGCATCCCCGAGATTTTACGACCTGGAAAAGATATGACCTTGGTAACCTATGGTTCTTGTGTGCGTATAGCCCAGGATGCTGTGACTCAGCTCGAAGATTTTGGCATTGATGTTGAACTGATTGATGTGCAGACGCTTTTGCCGTTCGACCTGAATCAGGTAATCGCCAAATCAATCCAAAAGACCAACAAAGTATTATTTTTTGATGAGGATGTTCCGGGTGGAGCCACCAGCTATATGATGCAACAAGTCATTGAAGGGCAGAAAGCCTTCCGCTATCTTGATGCCGAACCCAGAACATTAACGGCAAAAGAGCATCGTGCGGCTTATGCCACCGATGGTGACTATTTTAGTAACCCCAACGCCGAGGATGTGTTTGAAGCTGTATATCAGATCATGCACGATTACAACCCGGCCAAGTTTCCGAAAATCTTCTAATCATCATGGTGGAAATCAGAAAAAATCTGATTTTCGCCATCCTTTTCAAAGCACATCTCCCCCAATGCGGATTTTGATTCTGGCTTCTGTCGCCCTGCTTGCCCTCAGTTCGTGCAGCCAATGTGGACGGCGCAAGCCGGAAAAAAAATCGGATAAACATTATAGTAATTCAAAACAAACTGAAATTCATCACGTTGCAAAAAATGACAGTGCTGAATTAGCTCGTTTCATACCACCGACAGCAAATCATTATCCACTCCAATATCATCCCGAACCGCGCAAATATCAAGCCCCCATCGAAACGCCTGAACCGCGTAAGGCAGGCCGATTCATTGCGCAGCCTGAAGACAGCTTAGCTCTTTATCCCGGATTTGGGCAAATGATATTGCCGGCCGAGCCGGCAGAAACTTTTACAAGCATCAACAGTTACTTTATCATTGATTTTGACAATGATATTTTCACCGGAAAAGACTATTACTTTACGAACGGAGCGCAGCTATCGCTCATCCGGCCCTCATTCGGCAACAATCTGATAGCACGCTTGCTGCCCTCGGCGGGTAAAGGAGCGATGAACCATTATGGGATTTCGATCAGGCAAAACATGTACACCTCGACCAATCCCGAACAAACCGAGATTGACGTGAACGATCGGCCATTTGCAGGGATCCTGCTGGCCGAGCTGTTCAAAATTAGCACCTTACACAGCCGCGAACTTTGCCTGACCAATCGTGTTCAGGTTGGTTTTATTGGCGAGACCTCGCTAGCCGCCTTTATCCAACGGCTTGCACATCATCTTTTTCCAGTTGGATGGCAGTTTCAGATACACGATGATCTTTTGGTAAACCTTGAAAGTTCGATCGAAAAACAAGTTATTTCTGAACGAAACCTTCGACTTAGCTTTTCGGCAACCGGGCGTTTAGGCACTTACCTGACCACTGCCGGTGCAGGTATTCATTTTAAAGCAGGACGCATCCCGTTGTCATTCAGTCCGTTTGCAACGATCAATTCTAAAACGGTTGAATACGAAGGCAATCGCCATAAACTGTTGTGGTGGGTTTTTGGTGAAGCAGGCGAGACTTACACCTTTTACAATGCCAGCCTACAGGGAGGCCTGTTCAACCGAAACAGTCCGCTTGTGATAGAAAGGCAAAGACTCACCCGCATTGTTATTCAGGCAGCCACTGGACTGGCACTTGCTTATGGTGCAACTGCCCTCCAACTGAAATTCGTATATTTGACGCCCGAATTTTCTCCAGGGAAACCTCATAGCTGGGGATCGGTTAATTTGTTGTTTAACCTCTAATCAAACGCCTTTGAATTTTTCGACATCAGACCCTCTGGCAGGGCAGGAAATCGTTTTTCCGGTCACCTATATCATCAAGGTGGTCGTCACACACAATATGGAGCAGACATACCATCGCAGCCTCATTGAAGAAGTTTTTCAACGCATGAAAGTTCCTTTTGAACTTGTTGCTGTCAATGCCAGCAAACAAAACACTTATTTGAGTTTTAATTTCCGGATAACCCTGCTCGACATTGAGCAGATGCGTCAGCTTTATGGTGAGCTTCAAAAGATTCCCTGGTTTAAATTCGCAGTATAAAAGAATGGAAATCAAGGCGATATATCAAATCATCCTATTAGCCGGAAGCGGGGCTACAGGAACACTTTTGCGTTATTTTACCTATATCTGGGCCGACCAGTATCTCAACAAACATCTGCCTTGGGGAACCATCATTGTCAACCTCGTTGGGTCATTCAGCATCGGTTTCGTATGGGGATTGATGGAGAAAAACCTGCTCTCGCCTTCGGCCGGCCTGATTGTTCTGGTTGGGCTACTGGGCAGTTTCACTACCTTTTCCACTTTTGCTTTAGACAATTTCAAGCTATTGAACAGCAGCACATTAACCCAATTCCTTTTTAATTTTTCCATTCAGAATATTGGGGGCATCGCGTTGTGTATAGTCGGGATTTTTATGGCACGTTTATTCTAAGCCCCATGCACGACATCGAACCCCATTTCAACTGGAGGCATCTTTATACTGCCGAAAACGACCGACGCTCGCCCTTTGCCGGACGTACCTATAGTGAATTCTATTTCAGCAACACCATTTATAATTATTACATCCACCCACAGTGGGATGAATTTGGCTCGCGAACTCTTTATGCCAAGCTCCTCTATTGTGATTATCGCGAGCGTTTTTGTGTGATTGAACTGATCGGCGAATGGAACGATCTGCTATATAACGACATCATGTTTTTTTACCGCAATGTGGTGGAGCCACTCACCGACGAGGGCATCCGGCATTTTATTCTTTGTGGTGAAAACATTCTGAGTTTTCATTCTGACACTGATGATTATTATCAGGAATGGTTCGATGCGGTAGAAGATGGCTGGATTGTATGCCTCAATTTTCGCGACCACGTGATTCACGATTTTGTGAAAGCACGTTTAGATTATTATTTAGCTTTCGGAGGTCGTTTTGACGAATTTAACTGGCGGGGATTGACTCCGGCTCAACTTTTCAACACGATCAACAGTCTGATGATGAAACGTTTAAATCCTTAACAAGATGGAAGCTGTGATACTTCAGGTTTATGGTCGGGTGCAAGGCGTTGGCTTTCGTTATTACACCCATCAAAAAGCACTCGAGCTTGGAATTGCAGGGTTTGTGGAGAATCGTCCTGACGGAAGCGTTTATATTGAAGCTGAAGGCGAAGCTAAGGCACTTGGCGATTTTGTGGTGTGGTGTCATCGTGGCCCGCAATGGGCAAGGGTTTCAGAGGTTAAGATGACCCCCATGCCTCCGCTTGGGATAAACGGTTTTTCGGTAAGATAAATCATGGCTTCAGCCGGCAGCCAGCCCAATAAGCTGATAAAGTACTCTGGCTCCTACATTTCCATCCCATTCATCGTCGCCCGGAGCCACTTCGCAAAGGTCGAAACCCACAATTTCTTTGCCGGATGACTTCAGGCGGTTCAACAAATACATCAGCTCTTCAAACTGCAAACCTCCCGGCACAGGTGTTCCTGTGTTGGGGCACAATTTTGGATCGAGGCCGTCAATATCCACCGAAACATACACCTTTTCGGGCAATTCGGCAATCATTTCATCGGTCAGATTTTTCCAGGTGGCACCTTCAAACATTCTCCGGCGCAGCTCACGATCGTAGAACACTTTAACCCGATGCGCATTATTCTTCACATAATTGGCTTCCTCTTCACAATAATCACGTATTCCCACCTGCACCAATTTCTCGATTGCATCGAACTGAAGGGCATTGTAAAATATGGAAGCATGCGAATATTTAAACCCTTCGTAGGCGTTGCGCAGATCGGAATGGGCATCCACATGCAGGATTCCATAGCGTTCTTTTTCAGAAAGATAGAGATGATACCCGAGTGGCACACTATGATCGCCGCCAAGCACGCCCACCACTTTTCCGAGGGCGCGCCAGTGGGCAATGCGGTTAGAGAGCCAGAAACGAAGGTCTTCGTTTGCTTTGCGGATACGGTCGTAAATTTCTTTGTATCGCGGACGTGAGGGATCAAGCTCGCCATTTTCGAGGGCTTCGATCACAATGCGGGCGTCTTTTCGTAGGCCGGCGTGCAGCGCTTTGAAATGATGCGGAAACTCATCCATCCAAATACCTTGTTTCCAAAGATTGGGATAGTCGTAGTGATAGAGATCCATCTGAAGCGAAGCCTCTCTCACAGCTTCGGGTCCTGCAAAAGTACCTGTGCCGTAGCTCACTGTTAGCTCCCAGTTCACAGGGATGATGACAATCCGGGCAGTATCCTCATCGTGAGGTAAGCCATAGATGCCGGCATTGGTTTGTGCGGCTGCGTTGGGGTCGAACGATTCAAACATAGCATTGGTTTATCGTGCAAAAGTCAGAAAAATTCCTCAGGGAATGGTTACTTTTGCAAAAAATTGGCTTTTGGATCTCTTCTCACAATTCAACGATTTCGAGGCATGCAGTTTTGGAAGCGGCAGTTCGGGCAATGCCTATTATATTGGCAATCACGATGCGGCTATCCTGATTGATGCCGGACTGAGCAGCCGTAAAATTGTGCGCGGACTCGAAGAGATTGGTAAAAACATCCGCAACATCCAGGCTATTCTGATCAGTCATGACCACATTGACCACATCAAGGGTCTGCCCGATCTGACGCAGAGATTCAACACCCCTTTTTATGCAACAGCGCGAACCTGGGAAGCCATCTTAGGCAATCGGTTGACGCGTCACACAAGGCCTTCGTGTTTTACACCCCTCACACCGCTCGCACCATTTCGTATCGGCAGTCTCGAAATCACGGCTTTCCCTGTATCGCATGATGCCGCTGATGCAATTGGTTTTAACATCCGCACCGAAGCCGGAAATTTTGGGTTTGCCACCGACTTAGGCTTTATTGGCAAAGAAGCAGCGCACTTTCTCCGACAATCGAACATCATGATTCTAGAATCGAATTATGATGATGAGATGCTTGCCAAAGGGCCCTATCCGCCCTACCTGCAAAACAGGATACGCAGCCATTCAGGACATTTGAGTAATGAGCAGACCGCACGTTTTCTGCTCGAATGCCAACATCCTGGCCTGACCCATGTGTTTTTAGCACACCTGAGCGAACACAACAACACACCGGAAGCCGCCCTTAAAGCCGTTGAAGATCACTTTGCGGCTGCAAAACGTCAACGGAACTTTCATTTGTCTGCTTTCGACCGAAAGAAAAGATCGAAGCTTCACCAGTTTAGTTTGCATTACGGCTTTTAAATGAAAGAAAAACAGCTCACTATCCATTGCTGTGGCACGGTCGAGCCCGTGGCGTTGTTATTGGTTGCCGCCTGTCTGAAATCGTTTGTCCCCGAATGCAAGATGAGTATTGAAGGCGAAACCTTGAGTGCCAATTTAGGCTATGAACTTCGAAAAGCCTTGTCAGAATCGTTACTCAGCGTTAACAATATTGAGTTCCGAACCATGATTCAATCAGATTTTCATGCCGATTTCATTATCAGAGTAAAGGCAACAGAGAGAAATATCACAGAAAATCAAGCAGATAATCCACACTTGATAGAACTTTATCTCCCGCTTAGCGGGTATCTGCTCTCAGGCGAAATAACCACCGATGGCACGAGAAGAGCCGTAGCCGAAGTTAAGAACGCTACTTTCAAAATTTTCCGGGACTATATTAAAGGTGTAAAAACTAAGGTGAAGGTCTAACCTTTCAGACTTATCATATTCAGCTTATCGAAGTCCAGGATTTCCACATATTCGTTGGTCACTTCAATCAGGCCATCGGCCTTAAATTTGGTGAGAATACGGGCAATGCTTTCGATAGACATCCCGCTCAGTTCGGCAAAATCTTTGCGCGAGAGATGCAAAGGGAAGCGAGGGGTTTTATAGATTCTATTTGACAGACAGATAATGACATCGGCCAGGCGGCCATAAGTCTGTTTCTTGGTCAGACAATAGAACCGTCCGTTGATGATGGCGCTTTGTTCAGCCAGAAGGCTCACCATTCGGGCAGCAAACTGGGCATTACTGTTCATAATCTGTTTGAAAGCCTTGATTTCGATCAAACTTACACGACTGTCAATGTATGCCTGTACAGAATGTTGGAAAATGGTGTTGCCCTCGAACAAAGTGGACAAGCCTATGATGTTCACGGGAGCAAAAATCTGAAGTATAAGGGTTTCGTTGTTCCATTCCAAAAAACTCTTCACCAAACCTTCCTGAATAATCATCAGGTGTGAGGCAAAGGTTCCCTGCTTGCAAATCATCTCGCCTTTCTGGTAAAAAACATCTACCATTTGTTCGGTAAGAAACAGGAGCTCAGACTCTTGAAGCAAGTTAAGACATTCTAAAGTATTGCTGCCGATAGAGCAGTTGTTTCGAAGGGCGTCTGGGCTTTTTAGCATAATGATTTTTACGTTCGGGATGCAAATATAGGTTAAATCAACAAATAATTTGACGTAGATCAAATAAAAGCCCGTTGAGGATACGCTGTAAGTTTGACGAGCTTGTTGGTCAAAATCAAAAGAAATGTTAAATCTACAAGTAGTTTTGCTGTGAACTAATTAACATTGAAAAGCATGAACAGCACGGTCGAAAAAATCATCTCTTTCATCGTAGTGATTCTACTGCCTGCTTTGGTGATTTATCTGACGGTACATTTTGGTTTACAGCGCAATGAGCCGCCAAAAACCGAGGTAGCCTTTAAGTCGGAAACAACGCCCAAGGTTGACCACGGACAGTTTGAAATACTGCAGCAGAAGTTTGTAAATCCAAAAGACGTTACAGCGGCTTGTTTGACTTGCCACAATAAACGTGATGATGAACTGATGAAAAGCACCCACTGGACCTGGGAGCGCGAAGCCGATATTCCCGGGCGCGGCATCGTGAAAATCGGGAAGATGAATATTCACAACAATTTCTGCACCGGCGCTCAAGGCAACAACGGCTCGTGCATGCGCTGCCACATCGGCTATGGGTGGGAAGACAAATCGTTCGATTTTAACGACCCGACCAATATTGACTGTTTGGTTTGCCACGACAAGACCGACACCTATTTCAAACAAAAGGGCATGGCCGGTCTTCCGGCTACCGAAGCCACCGAAGACAAGGAGTTCAAGGCACCCGATTACAGTTATGTTGCCGCCAACGTTGGCTATCCCGACAGAGACAACTGCGGTGTCTGCCATTTTTATGGGGGGGGCGGCAATAACGTGAAGCATGGCGACCTTGAGGAAGCCCTGTTTCACACGACCAAAAAAGTGGATGTGCACATGGGCGAAGACGGACCCAATATGGTGTGTATTGACTGCCATGAAGCCACCAATCACAATATCAAAGGGCGTTCATACAGTGTGAATGCCAACAACGGCAACCGGCTTCATTGCTATCAATGCCATACCGAAAGCCCTCACAACGATAAAGTGTTGGACTATCACAATGCTAAAGTAGCCTGCCAAACCTGTCATATTCCGGTTTATGCCAAGGTGAACGCCACCACCCTCTATTGGGACTGGTCGAAAGCCGGACGCCGCGACGCTTCGGGAAATGGCTATAAAGAATATGACGCCGACCACAATTACAGCTATCTGAGTATCAAGGGTCGGTTTGTGTTCGACAACATGGTTCAGCCCGAATATTATTGGTTTAACGGCACGGCCGACCTGTTCCTCGAAGACGACACCATCAAGGAAGTACCGGTTCAGATGAATAAACTCTTTGGCAGCTATGCCGACACCAATGCCAAGATTTACCCGGTGAAAGCCCATCGCGGACGGCAAGCCTACGATCCGGTAAACAAGAAACTGCTGTCGGTAAAACTCTTTGCCCACAACAAAGGCGAAGGCGCATTGTGGGAAGACCTCGACTGGCCCGAAGCTATTAAACAAGGAATGGAATACAACAACAGAGCGTGGAGCGGGGAATACGATTTCATTGATACCGAAGTGTATTGGCCAGTAAACCACATGGTTTCACTCAAAGAAGAAACCCTGAGCTGCAAGGAATGTCATATCCGCGAAAAAGGTCGTCTGTCCAAGCTCACCGACTTCTATCTTCCCGGACGCGACTACAACAAACTCATTGATTACACTGGTTTTGCCATCATCCTAATGGCCATCATCGGTGTGATTGGCCATGCCATCATGCGTATTTTTTAACCTTAACAGCCTTTAATCATGAAATACAGAAAACAATACCTTTATAGTAAATTTGAGCGTTTCTGGCACTGGACGCAGATGCTTTTAGTAACCCTTCTCATCTTAACCGGCTTTGAGATTCACGGCAACTATGAGATTTTCGGTTTTGAAAATGCGGTAAGGCTTCACACGGCTTCGGCATGGTCGTTCATGGGCTTGGCCCTGCTTTCTATCTTCTGGATGTTTACCTCAAAGCAATATCTCAATTTCATCCCGACAAAAGACAAACTTCGCGAACAAGTCAAATACTATACTTCAGGCATCTTCAAAGGATTGCCTCATCCCACACACAAAACCCTTTTCAACAAGCTCAATCCGCTCCAGCGCATTACCTATGCAGGCTTGCTCCTACTCATTTTCCCGGTTCAGATTTTCACCGGAATCGCCTACCTCTATTATCACTATCCACAAAATCCGATTGATGCCGATGGATTGCAAACCGCAGTTTACCTCCACACCTTTGGTGCGTTTTTAGTGGTAGCATTCATCATTGTGCATGTGTATATGACAACGACCGGCAGCACAGTGTCGGCCAATTTCAAGGCAATGGTGTCGGGCTACGAAAAAGAGGCTGAAAAAGCCAACCTGACAACCGAAGACAATCAGCAACAGAATTTACAAACAGAAAAATAAAAGAACAATGAAAAAAGTATTCATCATCCCGGTCATTTTTGCCCTAATGCTTGTTTCCTGCGGCAAAAAACAATCTTACAACACGGTTGACGACATGGTGAAAGAAGCCATGAAAACGGTAAAACTCATCACCCCCGAAGAACTCCACACGCTAATGAACGAAGGTGGCGATGAGCCTTATACGCTGATTGATGTTCGGCAGGAAGTAGAACACTATTACGGTTTTATTCCCGGCTCGGTGAACATTGCCCGCGGAAGTATCGAATTCAACATTGGCGATGAATCCTATTGGGAGCACATCGGGCTTTATATGCCACAGAAAGATGAAAGAATCATCGTTTACTGCAAAAAAGGCCAGCGCGGCATCTTAGCAGCCCAAACCCTTCAGCACCTTGGCTACACTAAGGTATATGCATTAGAAGGCGGCTGGAAAAAATGGGAAATAACCTTCCCCGACATTTATGAAAAAGCCCTCGACAAATTAGGCGGAGGCAACACCTCAGCAGCCTCAGGCGGCGGATGCTAGGAGAAATTAATTTTGTATAGATCAGTTTTTCAATATTTTATAAACAATTAATCCTTTATTTACCATGAAAAAATTCGCTTATTATTTTATTGCACTCTTCGTTTTGGCTGGCCTCACCCTCACCAGTTGCAAAAAAGACAACGAAGACACCTTTAATGCACAAAAAGAGTTAACCACTTATCTGACTGCCCAGAACTTAGACCTCAACACAATTCTGAATGGTTTTGTGATGGGTGCTCCCGCCGATGGCAACGTTAGCAGCAAATATGTGATTGACGTACGCAGTGCTGATGAGTTTGCCCAAGGCCATATTGCTGACGCACACCGTGTTGACCTTAAAAATATCCTTACCGAAGCTGCCAAAGCCGATAAACCCATCTTAGTGGTTTGTAAAACCGGACAGACGGCCACCCACGCTGTTACCTTGCTTCGTCTTTCGGGTTATGCAGATGCCGTAGCCTTGAAATGGGGAATGAGCGGATGGAACAAAGCCCTCGACGTGTGGACACCCAGCATTGGCAACATTGCCGAAGGCCATGCCAATTGGTCAACCGAGGCTGCCCCGACCAATCTGACCAACGAGAGCCCCAAATTCTCGAGTACCTCCTCCGTTCCTGCTGAAATTCTGAAAGAAAGAGTGGCCGCCGTACTCAACGAAGGCTTCCTGACGATTATGCCCGATGCCGCACTCAGCACTCCTGGCGACTATTTCATCAACAATTATTTTAGCGAAGCCGACTACACCAGCTTCGGACATATCAAAGGTGCTTACCGCATCAACCCCCTGTTGCTCAACGACAACAGCATGAACTTCCTGAACAAGGACAAGACCATCGTTACCTACTGCTACACCGGTCAGACCTCGGCAGCCATCACCGCCTATCTGCGCGTGCTCGGCTATAACGCCAAAAGCATGATGTTTGGCATGAACAAACTCAACAACGCTTCGGCTGCATGGGGCACAAGTCCAAACCAGTGGAAAGCCAGCATGTCGAAAGAACTTCCCATCGTTCCATAATCCATTGTTAAGAGAAAAGACATGAGAAAGACAAGTTTTTTAATCGCCATTCTATTAGCCATCGTCAGCCTGCGCGCATCGGCTCAGGGCTGTGGCGGTCCGGTGTCTGACGAAGGACTGAAGATGTTTGGTTTCGTTCAGGGACAATATGAATCTCATTTTACCGAACCTTCGAGCAACAGTTTCAGCTTTGAGCGCGCCCGCATCGGTGCACAGGGCGTCATTCCTTACGATTTCTCCTATTATGTAGTGTTAGAGCTTAGCCCTTTCATCTCCAACAATCCGTACCTGCTCGATGCCTTTATCACTTATAGCCGTTACGACTGGGCACGGGTAAGTATGGGTTCGTTCAAGACACCTTTCGGTCTGGAAACCAACACGGCCTGCAACGGTCTGCCAACAGTTTACCGTTCGACGGCAACCTTGCAGATGGTGGCTCCTTTCCGCGACCTTGGGATGGTGCTCATGGGCGGCAACGAAAACACCAAGCTCTCCTATCAGTTAGGGTTGATGAACGGTCGGGGCTTAGGTGCTTTCGACAACAACAAGAAAAAAGACGTGGTCGGCAGGCTCGTGTTCAAGCCCCTGAGCTTCCTCAAAGTGGGCGGAAGCTTCCGCTACGGCTACCCTTCGATGAACAATAATACCGATTCTCGTACCACCTGGGGACTTGAGTTGCAAGCCAAATCGCACAACTTCACCCTTCAGGGCGAATACATCAACGATGAAGGCGACTATAACCGCGACCTCGGCGGCGGATGCAGCGGCAACCTCATTGAGCTGGGCAAAGAAAGAAACGGTGGCTATGTGTTGGCTTCCTACAACATCGAATCGCTGAAATTAGAACCCGTGTTCAAATTCGACTTCTTCGACTCCGGCAATACCGCCAAGTATAAGGAATCGAACCTGACCTTCGGTGTCAACTATTATTTTAATGACTGGACCCGCCTGCAAGCCAACTACATCTACCGTGCAGAAGAGCCCATCGAATTGAAAAGCGATGAATTTGTAATTCAACTTCAAGTAAAATTCTAATCCATTGACAATGAAAAGATTTGCAATAACTTTGGGCATCATCTTCGCTTTCGTAGCAGGAAGTTTTGCCCAGGACCTTATCTCAGTCAACGATTTAGCCAAAGAGCTAAAAAACCCTGAATACATCGTTGTTTCGGGTGAAGTAGAAACCGAATATGCCAAAGTTCACATCACCGGTGCGGTCAATGTGAGCTACAAAGCCTTCTTCAAACCCGGTGCCGTTGAAGGCCTTTTGGTTTCCGATGCCGAGATAATGAAAATCCTAGGCGATGCCGGCATTTCGGAATCCAACACCGTTGTTCTTTACGACGAAGGCTCGATGAAATACGCCGGAAGGCTCTATTTCCTGCTGAAATATATGGGTGCACCCAAGGTGAAAATCCTTGATGGCGGCCTCGAAGCCTGGAAAGCCGGCCGTAAACCGGTTACAAAAAATCCGAGCAACGTTGCCAAGACCACCTTCAACGGCAAACCCAACAAGGCACTCTTGGTCGCTGCTGCCGATGTGAAGGCCGCCAAAGGCAACAAGGACATCGTCTTGGTTGACAGCCGCGAAGCCGGCGAATTCAAAGGCGTTGAAAACAAAAGCCCCGGACACATACCCGGTTCGGTAAACCTGGATCATACCACCCTGCTTGATGCCAAACACCTGTTAAAACCCAAAGCAGAACTTGAAAAAACCCTTAACGGTTTAGGTATCACCAAGGACAAAAATATCATCCTCTATTGCTCCACCGGCGTGAGGGCAAGCAAGGAATATTTCGTTTTAGTTTCCTATCTCGGCTATTCCAAAGTGAAGGTGTACGACAATGGCCTGAACGAATGGAAAGACCTCAATAACGAAATTACAAAATAAACCATCAGCAATTTTAGGTTAGTTAAATGACAACATTCCTGCCGCATTTGCAGCAGGAATGTTTTTTTTGGCCAATTGCGTACCTTTGCAAAAATATTTTTCATGTCGGAGCCACGTAAACCAAAGAGATTCATCAACTTGCCGCAATACCCCGGTGGAAAGAAAGCCTTTGTTGACTTCATCGTCGCCAACCTCCGGTATCCCGAAGCTGCACAACAGGCCAGAATAGAAGGTGCTGTCATCGTGGAATATGAGATTGATTCTGACGGGCAGGCCCATCCGCTGCGAATTCTCAAAAGCATTGGTTATGGTTGCGATGAGGAAGCCATGCGTGTAGTGAGTCTGCTTCGTTTTTCAAAACCCAAAAACCGTGGCCTACGGGTGTCAACCACCACCAAAACGGCCATCCATTTTCGGCTGGCTCCCCAAACGGTGATCGAATACAGCATCAACCCCCCCGAAAAATCTCAGCCAGCTCCACAAGAGAAGAAACCCGAGGTTTTCGGCTATACCATCGAGTTTTAAATCAACCGGCAAACACTTTGCCTCTGTCGCGCCTAGCGAAAAACCATCCAAAAAATAAGTCGTTACCAGTAGAAACTATTCTCTACGCATGATATCAAGGGCAAAAAAGCAGCTTACCTTTGTACGACAATTTGCCGGCCTTTGATTGACTGCCGGTGGAGATGATATGAAGGCTAATATCCACAAAACCACCCTAGTCTTGTTGCTAACCTTGTTGCTCGTTGGCAGAGTCGGACATTCTCAGGGATCAGTCTTTCAATTCGTTGGAACAAAATCTCAGGTTACATTCGGTTTTCGGTTAGTGAACAACCTCATCCTTGTTCCCGTTGTGCTCAATGATAGTTTGCCGATGCAATTTATCCTCGACACCGGCCTGCGTTCCACCCTGCTCATTGTGGAGTCCGATTCCATTCAAAATTCGGCGGATTGTCGTCCGGTAAAAATCGCGGGCTTAGGCAATGCAGGCGAAGCAACAGCCTGTGCCCTCAGCGACGTCCGCCTCTGTTTGCCGGGTATCGTAGGCAACGGACTGAATATCATTGCCCTCAACAACGAGTTTTTAGACCTGGAAAGTCATCTGGGCTATCCGGTTCAAGGAATTTTGGGATACGACTTTTTCAGTAGCTTTATCGTCAAAATAGATTATGTCAACGCCAAGATTACCGTTTATAAGCCTGAGGTGTTTCGTCAACCAGCTAAATATGAGAAACTTCCGTTGAAAATCGAGAATGGCCGCCCCTTTGTGAAAGCCGCTGTATGTCAACTTCCGGGCATCCGCACCGACGGTTCGTTTTTGATTGATACCGGTGCCAGCCACAGTCTTCTGCTCCAACCGGATGAGCAGCAAGGCATCCATCTCCCAACAAAAACCATCCCCACGGTGATTGGCTGGGGACTTTCAGGGCAGATTGACGGCCTGCTCGGACGTATCCATCGGTTAGAGTTGGGATCATTTTCGTTCAACAATGCCTTAGTCTCTTTTGCCGATTTCATCCAAAGCCCTTCGCCGGCATTGCCCGACCGCATCGGATCAATCGGAGGAGAAATTCTCAGCCGCTTCACGATTATCCTTGATTATCAGAACGAAACGATCTTTCTCCGAAAAAACTTCCAGTACAAACGTCTGTTCGACCACAATATGAGCGGCCTCGATGTGGTGGTGGACAAAGGATCAGCTCACACCTTCAGGGTGGTGAATGTGATGGACCATTCGCCCGCTTCAGAAGCCGGAATCATGGTCGGCGATCAGATTGTAGCCCTCAACCGCAAAGGGTCGGGTCAGCTCAGTCTCGAAGAAATACAAGGTATTTTCCGTTCAGGCTCGTATGAACCTATCCAGATTGTGATTCTCAGAAACAAACAGTTTTACAGCTTTTCGATCATTTTACGAAAACTCATCTGAATTACGAAGCAGGGCAATCAAGATGAAATTCTAAACGTTTTCAAAGAAACCAAAAACTACATCTTTCGAATTTCCATTTCGGTTCTTCGGTTCAGCCGACGCCCCTCTTCGGTTTGGTTATCGGCAATCGGTTTTTCGGCTCCATTGCCGATAGTTTCTATCCGATCGGGTAAAATATGTTGATTTACAATATATTCCTTAACCACTTCGGCGCGTTGAAGCGATAGTTTCAGATTTGCCGAGGCTACACCCGTGTTGTCGGTATGCCCCGAAAGCCTTATGCTGACTTTCGGATTTTCGCGCAAAAATGCAGCAATATTTTGAAGCTCAGGATATGAAGAAGGCTGCAGTTCGGCTTTACCGGTTTCAAAAAATACATTTTTCAACACCATCTTCTCGCCTGGCGCAATAGGGTCGAGCCATACAGTGCGTTCGTTACTCGGCTCATCGTTGGCTGTGTCGGCAATAAAATGCTCCGAAAACAAAAGATATCCATGCATCACGAGTTGCAAACCATAGGTTTTATCCGGCATGAGAGGGAGGAGAAAACGCCCTTCGGCATCGCAGAAATCGTTAAAGATGAGTGTACCATCAGCCAAATCGCTCACCTTGTAACCTGCTGTCAAAGGTTCATCCGTTTTCCGGTCTTTCACCACAATGCGCACATAACGCACAGTTTGAGGTTTGGCAGAAGGCTCTGTTAGCCGGAATGCAAATAAGTCGAATCCGGCCTGCTCGCCTTTTCTGTCGGAACTGACCAAAGCCATTGTGCCATCGGCTGTGACCACGATTCCCAACTCGTTGGCGATGCTGTTGATTGGGTGGCCGATGTTCACAGGCTTTGACCATCTTCCTGCTTCATCGAGCCGGCAAACGTAGATATCGCTCTCGCCCAATTGTGGCCAATGGCCTTCGCTGCTGAAATAGAGGGTCTTACCATCAGGATGAATAAAAGGCGTCATTTCGTCCTTTTCGGTATTGATATCACTCCCCAGATTGATGGGTTTACTCCAGCTTCCGTCGGGCAATTTTACCGATTTATAGAGGTCCGACCCGCCATATCCACCTTTTCGACTGCTGGCGAAATAGAGCTCACGGCCATCGGGCGTCAGAGCCGGTTGCGACTCCCATGCTCCGGTGTTGATATTGTTTCCAAGGCTGTGGGGCTGCGACCATCGGCCTTTCTCGTGGTTCACGTGGTAAAGGTCGCAACTGCCCTGAGCCTGAGGCCAGCCGCAGCCGCTAAACCATATCTGCCGGCCATCGGCCGAGAGCGTTGCTGCACCCAAATTTCCCATAACTCCGGGGATGTCAACCGGCACGATTGCGGAAACTGCGCTGTCGGCCACGAAGGCCATGTATAATTTCTCGTCGAACAAGCCCGTTTTGTCGCTAACCCGTGTTTCGCGCCGCGTGAACAACAAGCTGCGGCCATCAATCTGAAGGCCATTGATGTATTCGTTTCCGGCGCTGTTCACTTCAGCAAAGTCAAACTGCATCGGCTTAGCCGAGGGATGAAGCAACAGGCTGTCGGCCTGAAGTGCATGTTTTCCCCAAACGAATGCCTGTTGGGCTGTCTTACCGCCTTCCGGCACGAAACGCCTTGCAACAGCAAAGCTTTTTTGAGCCCGGGCAAAATCGCCCAAACGATATTGGAGTTCGCCTATGAGGACAAACACCGGCGGGAAAAAGGCACTGTCAACCGAGATGGCCTTTTCATAGGAACCTAATGCTAAGGATAATTTTTTTTCGTTTGTAAACAACTCGCCTTGAAGCAAATAAGCTTCGACAAATTGGGAATCGGCCTGAATGGCTTTATCTAAAAAATCCAAAGCACTTGCCGACTTGCCGGCAGCATACAACTTCTCCGCTTCAAGGTAAGCCTGCCGGGCTTTTCGCGAATGTGAAGTCAGCGTTTGCTGTGCAACGATAGCCACTGTCGGGCCAAAAACGAACAAAAAAATCAGGAGAAACCTGCTCAGGGAATGAGCATATATTTGTGACTTTGCAAGCTCATGCGCCATCGGGGGTTGTTCATAATGTATTCGGTAAGCCATGGCATGATGTTTTGCGATACGCTCCATTCAGGCTGTAAAAATAGCAAACAATCGCTATTGACGAGGGCAGCATTCTTTTCGGCCCATTCTAGGTCACTCCGATTATGTATCACCACTTTGAGTTCGTGCGCTTTGGGGTAAATTTCGGGGCGAGGCGGCGCATTTTTTTTGGGCGAGAGACAAATCCAGTCCCAGATCCCGCTCAGGATGTGAGCTCCCGAAGTTTCGACCATGGTCTTTACGCCCAACTGATGAAGCAGTTTCGTAAAATAATCTAAAGGATAAAGGGAGGGTTCGCCGCCCGTAACGACGACTGTTTTTGCCGGGAAGGTGGCGGCGCGATGAGCAATCTCGGCGGTGTCGGCAGGTGGAAAATGCTTTGCGTCCCAAGAGGGTTTGGTATCGCACCAGCTGCAACCGACGTCGCAGCCACCAATGCGCACAAAATAAGCGGCGAGGCCCATATTAAAGCCTTCGCCCTGAAGCGTGTAAAACTCCTCCATGAGGGGCAGCTTTTTCCCGCCTTCAAAAATATCGTTTGTCTGGGTCATCAGGGAAGTATGAACGAGCTATAATAAGTTTGATGAAGTGAGGTTGCAGTGATAAGGTAAAATCCGGCGCGCAAGCCGTGCAGGTCAATCTGCAATGGATCGCTGTTACGGGTTTCACGGTCGAAAACACGCATTTGGCGTCCAAAGCTGTCGAATATGGAGAAATGAAACTTCCCTTCAAAATCTATCTGCTTAATTTTCAATGTGTATCCTTTAACAGGGTTTTCAATCAGCTCCATTCTATTTTGCCCGGTAGTTTCAATGTTTTGCTGTAGTGAGGTGAAGCCGGTCCAGATGGAAGTATTCAACTGAAACACTCTGGCACTGTACCCAGCGCTTTTCTCAGCCGAAACGAAAGCCCGAAAAGGAGCATAAAAAGCCACTCCTTCGGTTTGTGTGGCCAGCAGGTTAACCAGTTCGAACCGTCGCTTGTTCCCTTTGAAAAAGTCGAAACCGGGGAAATCCCAAAGGATCCATAAAAAGGGAACATAAGTGCCTTTTGAATAGCCTGTGAGTACCACTTGCCTGGCTTCCGGGTCAAAATCGGCTCCGGTGATCAGTCCGTTGGAGTTGAAACCACTCAGTTTTTTGGCGGTGTAGCTCCCTGGAGTTTTAGGCACGCAATAGAGGTTACAACGCTGGTCGGCTCTGTTTTTCGTGAAAAGATAAAGCGAGTCGCCGGCCGCAACGATGGCTTCGCAATCAAAGTTATGCTCGCTTTTCAGGCCGGGCAAATACTGGTCTTCATACACAAAAAAGATACGGTCGGCCTGAACCGTGGAATTTCCGGCAACGGGGATACTGCTTTTCAGCACTTTGTAAATGGTGAGATCGGTTCTGTTTCCGTCGTTGTTGCCCACATCAGCCACATAAACAAAGTCGTCATCGGTGGTAATATCTTCCCAATCCACATTGCTTGCGCCGGCCAAAGTAATCTTTTGGGTAACATTTCCGGAGATTGTATCCACCGCATAAAGAATCGGTTGTCCGCCGCTATCGTTGAAAGTCCAGAGTTTCCCGTTGAAGAAAGCCAGTCCGGAGCTTTCTTTCACCGCATTGGGCAACTCGAAGAGCATAGGGAGTTCGATGACGGTCGTGGGGTAAAGACAGGTTCCATCGTTGGTAGTGGCTTCCGGGTTGTAGTTGGTGGCATTAGGGTCAGTACAGCCAAAGACAACCGTCTGTCCGTTCATTGCAACAGGCCATAGCATCCATAAAACAAGGAGTATTGCCGACCGGCCCATACTGTACAAGATGGATTTCATCTAAGGATAAACCGTTTTTTTGGCTGCTGCGAGGGTATTTTGCAGAAGCGAAACGATAGTCATCGGGCCTACTCCGCCCGGCACAGGCGTGATACGCGACACTGTGCCGATCACATCAAGGTAATCCACATCGCCAGCCATGCGATAGCCTTTCGGCGAACTGGGATCATCCACGCGATTGATGCCAACGTCCACTACAACAGTGCCTTCCTTCAACATGTCTTTTTTCACAAACCCGGCTTGTCCGATGGCCACAAACAACACATCTGCCTGACGGGTGATCTGGTTAAGGTTTGCCGTTTTTGAATGGCAAAGGGTAACCGTGGCGTTGATTTGTCGGCGCGAAAGCATGACGGCCAAAGGCGTTCCGACGATATTTGAACGGCCAATGATGACGCAATGTTTTCCGGCGAGTTCGATGTTGCTGCGTTTGAGCATTTCTACAATCCCGTGAGGCGTTGCAGGCATAAAACAGCTCTGGCCGAGCTGTAAGCGGCCAATATTGACCGGATGGAAACCGTCCACATCTTTCTCCGGTGCAATGAGCGCGATGATTCTATCAGGATCAATATGTTCAGGGAGAGGCAGTTGCACGATGAAACCATCTACTTCTTCATCCTGATTTAAAAAGCGTATGACTTCGGCCAGCTCGCTTTCTTTAGTTGTTTCCGGAAGGCGATAGAGGGTTGAAGTCATTCCAACTTCATGACAGGCACGTTCTTTTGAAGCCACATACGACTCACTTGCCGGGTCGTGCCCCACGAGGATGGCTGCCAGATGCGGAGCCTTCTGGCCACTGTCAATCATGGCGGCAACTTCCGCAGCAATTTCTTTTTTTATCGTAGCGGCGATGCTTTTGCCATCAATATCTTTGGTGTTCATGATTATTTTTTTATCGTTGCTGCCTCAGTTGCTGCATCATCTGCATCATTTTGCGGCTTCCGCCTGAGGTCATCATTTTCATCATTTTGGCCGTTTCGTCAAATTGTTTGATCAGACGGTTGACTTCGACGATGCTGTTTCCGCTGCCATCGGCAATTCTTTTGCGGCGGCTGCCGTTGAGCAGTTTCGGGTTTTCCCTTTCGGCCGGCGTCATGCTATAGATGATTGCTTCGATACTTTTGAAGGCATCTTCTTCTATTTCGGTATCTTTCAGGGCTTTACCCATTCCCGGAATCATTCCGGCAAGGTCTTTGATATTGCCCATCTTTTTGATTTGCTGGATTTGTTTCAGAAAGTCGTTAAAATTGAACTCGTTTTTGGCTAACTTTCGTTTGAGCAGTTTGGCTTCTTCCTCGTCGTACTGTTCCTGTGCTTTCTCCACGAGCGAGACGATATCGCCCATACCGAGGATACGGTCGGCCATACGTTTGGGATAAAACACATCGAGGGCATCCATTTTTTCACCGATTCCCACAAACTTGATAGGTTTATCCACCACCGATTTGATGGTCAGGGCAGCACCGCCACGGGTGTCGCCATCCAATTTGGTGAGCACCACCCCATCGTAATCGAGCCTGTCGTTAAAGGCTTTAGCCGTGTTTACCGCATCCTGTCCGGTCATGGAATCCACCACAAACAGCACTTCCTGCGGCTGAACGGTCTTTTTGATGTTGGCGATTTCGGCCATCATCTGCTCGTCAATGGCCAGACGGCCGGCGGTGTCAATGATGACGACATTTTTTGCTTTTTCCTTGGCAAACTGTATGGCATTGCGGGCAATCGTCACAGGGTCTTTCTGCGACTCGTCGGAATAGACATCCACTTCCACCTGTTCGCCCAACACCTTGAGCTGGTTGATGGCAGCGGGCCTGTACACGTCGCAGGCGACTAACAAGGGTTGGCGGCCTTTTTTCCTTTTCAGGTAGTTGGCTAATTTTGCCGAAAAAGTTGTTTTACCCGAACCTTGCAATCCGGCAATGAGAATCACCGTCGGGTTGCCTTTCAGGTTGATATCAGTAGCTTCACCGCCCATAAGGGCCGTCAGCTCGTCGTGCATGATCTTCACCATGAGCTGCCCGGGCGAGACAGAAGTCAGGATCTTTTGCCCAAGCGCCTGATCTTTCACACGCGTGGTGAAATCCTTGGCTATTTTGTAACTGACGTCGGCATCTAAAAGCGCTTTGCGTACCTCTTTCAGCGTTTCGGCAACATTGATCTCGCTGATGTGCCCCTGCCCTCGGAGTATCTTAAACGAACGTTCTAACTTGTCACTGAGTCCTTCAAACATAGTTTCGCTATTTTTTTCAGATTGCAAATGTACGGGAAATTCGTTACAAGCGGCAAAAACGTAAGCCAACGCAATGAATGTGCGCAATGAATCATACCGACTGAAAAAACTCAATCTTAGTTGGCGATTAAAAGAAAGTTTGCATATCATTTGAGGAAAAAAGTCAGAATGAAATAGGTTTAAAATTTTCGTAAATTTGTGGTTTAGATTCTGAGTAAACGAACGAACAAATGCTACATCAAACAAAGCATCTCATTATAAACGGAGACAGCAGACAGATGAGCGAGTTACACGATCAAAGTGTTCATTTGATTGTTACCTCTCCTCCCTATTGGCAATTAAAAGATTATGGAGCTGATCAGCAAATCGGTTTTCATGATGACTATGAGACATACATCAACCATTTGAATTTAACCTGGCAGGAATGTTTTCGTGTATTACACAATGGCTGCCGTCTTTGTATCAATATAGGTGATCAATTTGCCCGTTCCACCTATTATGGTCGTTATAAAATCATTCCAATTCATACAGAAATTATTAAATTCTGCGAGATGATCGGCTTTGATTTTATGGGGCAGATTATTTGGCAAAAGGCAACGACAATGAACACATCAGGTGGAGCCAGCATTATGGGAAGTTTCCCATATCCTAGAAATGGAATCGTTAAATTGGATTTTGAATATATTTTGTTGTTCAAAAAACAAGGTGATGCGCCAAAGCCAACGAAAGAGCAAAAAGACCATTCTGCCTTAACCAATGAAGAATGGAACACCTTTTTTAATGGGCATTGGTATTTTCCCGGAGCCAAACAAGACAAACATTTGGCCATGTTCCCCGAAGAATTGCCACATCGTTTGATTAAAATGTTTTCGTTTCATGGCGAAACCGTTTTAGACCCTTTTATGGGAAGTGGAACAACTGCCTTAGCAGCAAAAAACTTAAACAGAAATTCGATTGGTTATGAGATCCATTCGGATTTTATTCCAATCATCAAAGAAAAAATCGGTGGTGATGATGCATTTTCAGCAGTTGAAATCAAGGTTATTCACCAGGCAAAATTCAATCCGGATTTTGAAAAAAGACTCAAGGAATTACCCTATCGGTTTGTTGACTCGCACAAATTAGATAAAAAAATTGATATTAAGAAAATTCAATACGGTTCAAAAATTGATGCCAACAGTACCGGAAAACGTGAAGACTTCTTCACAGCAAAGGAAATCATCAGCCCAGAACTCATTCGTCTGAGCAACAATCTCATCATTCGTTTGATTGGGATTAAAGAAAATCCGGCTGTCAATGGAAAAGCGATTGATTATCTGATAAATAAGGTTCTCGGAAAAAAAGTATTTCTCAAATACGATGAAGTAAAGCACGACATTGACAATCATTTAATGGCTTATCTCTATCTCGAAAACAAAACATTCATCAACGCACATCTCATCAAAGAAAATCTTGCGTTGGTGGATAATTCTATTGTTTTTCGATACCAATCAAAATTCAATAAACTCATTGCCAATGGATAAAAAAGAAAACAAAAGATATTCTTTGGAGTTTGGCAAAAAGGAAAAAGTCCTGAATTATACCACACAAACTTACCAACTTTCAAGACCAAACAAAGTTGGTGCGGTTATGGCATTAATCAGAGAATGTCAGCCAAAAACGATTGAAGAATGGGAAAAGTGGTATTTTGAAAACGCCTTTACTGCCGGAAAAAACAATATTAAAATATCGAGAGAAAGCTTGCAGAAACTTGGAGAGCGACTTTACACGAAAATAACTGAAGTGGTGATTCCCGAGTGGCAGGAAGCATTTCGTTCCTTAACAAAAGAGGATTGTTACGATTACATCTACAATCTGACAATCAATAGAACTTATGATGGCTATTTGAGAGAGAAGTCAGTTGTCAACGATGGTTTGGCCATAACGTTTCCTGAGATACGTTTTGAAGAAAGTCCTTCGGAGCTCGACCATGCGGGCGACATTGATTATCTTGGTTATGTGACTAAAAATTTAGCATTCGGAATCCAGATTAAGCCCATCACAGCTTCCTCAAACTTTGGAAATTATTCGGTTTCCGAAAGAATGAAAGCAAGTTTTGAGCGTTTTACAAACGATTTCGGAGGAAAGGTTTTTATCCTTTACAGTTTGGATGGCGAGATTGCCAATAAAGAAGAAATCGAAAAAATCAGGGTGGAGATTTTACGACTGCGTCAAAATGAATAGCATCCTTAGAAGATCTATTCTCCAACCTAAAAAGTCATCTCCCCTTTCGGTAATAAGCGGCTGTAATTCTTCAGCTTGAAAATCCTTTTCAATGGTTTTGTTGCTGTTTGTGGTCATAGACCCATTCGGCGTCTAACCGCAACATCTCGTCCACACTGATTTTGCGATCGGCGGCTTTGGTTTTCACCTGCGAAAACCATTCGGGTGAGCCCTGAATGGCCATTTCAATCATGGAAATCACCTCAGCCTTATCCTGATACAGCTCGGGATGTTTCTGCCAATCGTCGAACATGCGGCCTTTTGCTTCGTTTTCCAAACGCACGGTCAAAGGAATATTTTGGGCTTTGGCTTCATGATAAAGTCGGATAAACTCGAGGTTGCCGATTCTAACCTCGTTGCGAAAAAAGTCCTCGCGACTGATGCGCCCCGGGAAGAAATGTTCATAAAGAAAAGTGTCGAAGCCCCAGGCAAAATTTTGATGAAAACGCTCGGTAATCATAATCAAAATCAAATCGTTTTCCAAAACCGCCTTAACGGCATCCAAATCGCTGACGAGTCCGGTTTCAGCTCCAACCTCGTTGTAAATCAATTTGTTGTAGTACCAAAAATGATTATCGGCAAAGGTATTCAGCAGGAGTTGTTCGTTTTGCCAGTTAAAATAGAAGCTGTCGCCCACGATGAGGAGTTTGGGCGCATTGGCCGGTTTTTCAGGAAAATGAAGTTTCGGATACGCCACATTCCCCACCGGAGGTGCTGTCAACAGGTTCATAGCTAACCAGATATCATCATCCGGATGCCGCAGTTCGTGTGCCGGCACGATTTCCTGAACATCAAATGTTTGAATACGTCCGGGAAAAAGCTTTTCCAGATACCGGAAAAGGCTGTCGGCTGCCAGCACAGCACCATAATACGACCAATGGGTTCCGGTTTTGGGGAAAAGGTCGAAGGCCGAAGTATCGGCCCATTGCCGGAAGGCCTGGTTTAGGTCGAACAGATGCAGGCCGGCCGTCGAAAAATGCTTCACCATCGCATGATAGTTGTCGTTGCCGATGGGCTTTCCGGCATATTTGACAGGAAAATGTTCGGGATAAACCGTTCCCTTTCCGGGCTCAACAATCACAACAAGCTGTTTTCCCAGCTTTTGCAAGGTGTCGTTCAACGCCTTGAGCTGATGAGCCTTTTGCTGCCACACTTCCTCTCCCAGAAAAAACTCACCGGTCGCGGCACGCAGATAATCTTCCTCATAAAGTTGGCCCTGCCGGCCTATCAGCACGCCTTCGGCATTGGCCTTGCTGAAAAGGCTGAACTGCCATTGGTTGTATAGACGGACAAGGCTGTTGCGAAAACCAATACCTTCTTCAATCCTTTTGTTGGTGGTTGTCTGAAAACTTCCGTCAAGCCAGTTGGCCCACCCGAGGCTGTCGGATAGTTTTTCGGATGTATGGGCAAAAGCACCGGAAAGAGGGGGCTCTTGCACCAAAGTCCATTTTTTCTGCAACATCGGCAAAAAAAGCACACCCAACAACAAGGCGAAGAGCGTGTTTTTCAACCACAAAAAACCATTTTCAGACATAAATTCAGCCTTTATCTTCCGGTCAGCACAACCGGTTTCACGATGCTGTGGCTACCGCTTTGCAACACCACATAATACAGCCCGGCGCTCAAATCTTCCGTTTCGGGCGAAACACATATTACACTGCCTTTGTTTCCGTAATAAGAGCTTGCGTTGAGCTGTCGTCCTTTGCCATCGAGCAATGCAAGCACAAATGGCCCGTCGGCTGAAGGTGTAACCTCCACCCTCATCCTGTCAGTAACGGGGTTAGGACTTATCTTTATCAAATAGCTTTCGGAAGTACGGCTTTCTTCAACTCCGGTATAAATCTTGATAGCCGGCAAAAGAATGTAATCCACCCATCCACAGTCGCTTCCGTTAGATACGCTGTAATCTTTTTCATAAGTCCAGCTAAAGGTGGTTGGACCTGCTTGCACGGGATAACTTGCAAAGGTCCACGGTTTGTCTCCCGAAACGCTTCCTTTCTGCACGCCGTTGATGTAGAAACGGAGGAAGTCGTAATTATTTTCGCTCGACACCTTATAATAGAAAGAGAGGGTATCATCGAAGGCCACCTCGTAGGCCATGCTCATGGTGGAGTACTGACTATGGCCGATGGCGCCCGATCGTGCCGCATAACTGCCTTCGTAAGGTGATTGCGTGGTAATTGTCCAGGGGGCATTTCCAGCCATTGTCCAGTCGAAAAGGTCGAATCCTCCCGACTCAAAATTCTCGACAATGAGCGAAGTCATCAGCGTCAAGGTTTTGTTAAAGGTGAATCCGTTGTCGGCAGTGACGTTCAGTTGCAGCTCTATGGCCTGCATGGGGGGTGAAAGGATGCTGAGAGTTACCGGAAAGACAGCTTCCCACACCTCACCGGCCGGAAGCCATCCAAAGGCTGCCGTGTTGGTCAGAATATTCAGGTCGGGATTAGGCGTTGTGAGCAGGGCCACAATCTGGCTCAGCTTGGCGCCGCCGGTGTTTTTCAGGCGCAAAACCAAATTGGCGGTCTCGCCCGGCTCAAGGATGCCGTTTTGGCCATCATTCACACTGAGAGTCAACACTTTAAGTTCAGGTGAAAAAACCGTCAGTTTGATGGGACGTGTCCAACTTCCTTCGGGAGCCGTCACCGTCAAGGCGGCATCGGCCTGATAACCATTGGGCAACTGCCCAACCGCCTGAAAATCAAAAATATCCGTCATGTCGAGCGAGTCGTTTTGAGCCAAAGCAGGCAGAGTCGCCGTAGATTCCTGAACGATAAAAGCCGCATCATCAATGCTCAGCGACAAAGTGGCAGGGCTCAGATTCTGAGCCGTCTTATTTTCGATGTGCATATCGAAACGGACGGCTTCACCGTGTTCGATGATATTGTCGCCGCCGGCATTGACCACATAATCGAGTACGACACCGCGAACCTCGACCGGGATGGCCGCCACCGCACGCATATTGTCGCGGTCGTTCACCATGACTTCCAGCGTTTGACCAGGCATATATTCTTCAATATAGGCCGTGAGAAGTCCGTTTTTGGTGAGTTTGACCTGATCATTGACTATAAGCGGACTAAACACATGATGTTGTCCGTTGATGGGGATAAAAGTTCCTGTTTTGTTGAGGATGATCATATTTTCGCCATCGCCGTTCGAGATTCCGGCAAAACGCGCAATATAATCAGCCACGATATGCGTCCCATAAAAAAACTCGATGGTTCCGTCCTGATGCAATGTAGCCGCCATGCTCACCTCACCGTTACTCTGGCCATAGACCGACAGCTTCCAGCGCACCGTTACTCGATCGTCTTTCACTTCGGCCCAGATGCCATCGCCACTGCCCACATAAAATGGTTTCGACAGTGCAGGGGCAATGATTTTATTGCGAATCAGATAGGTTTTACCGGCAATATAATAAGGCCATGTAACGAGCGAAGGTTCGAACATGATGAACCCGTCAACGGCCACATAGATTTTGTGAAATTTTTCACCGTAAAAAGGAAACTCAAATGGAAGTTCCACCTCGCCAACGCCGTCCTGGCTGCCCGAAACCTGCACCTGTGAGCCATTGATCAGCGGAAAAAGCGCTGTATTTTGCAAGGTATCATAGCGATAAAGCAAGTGCCAGTCGTAGGGCATGCTGCCATTCTGGGCGTGTAACTGTACGGCATTTTGTTCGTAAAGTGCAAACGGCTGAATGTTGGCAGTATCCACATTCACCTTGTTGAAATTGACGGCTGCCACCACTTTCACCATGGTGACGGTGTTGTTCTGAATGGGTAAAAGGAGAATGCCCGAAGGGATTTCCACCACATTGCTGCTCGTATAATCCATCAGCGAAAAACTGTTGATGGTTCCCTGGGAGCTGTTGCCCGGATCGTCTTCCACCACCATAAAAAAGAAAGCAGCCTCTTGTCCGGGCTCAACATATTGCAGCAGGCTGTTCATATCTAATCCTATCTCGATGGTTGAGCCTCCTGCGCTGCCCTGCATGGGTTTGTCGCCACCCTGAAAATCGAACATCGGATATTGGTGTACATATTCAGGTTCAGATGCTTGCGGGTCGGTGGCTACGCCCACCATCAATTTGAGTTTGTTGCGGCTGGGATAGGTCAGGGTTACCTTAGCCGTGAGTTTCGGGCGGTATTGTTCTTTGGCATTCACCACCATCACCTGGTTATTCCAGATTCCGCCTTCATTAGTTGCGTCGGCAAGGCTTTTGTACATCATATACGAATAGCCGTTGTCGCCCCAGTAACTTACATTGCCATAGGTATTTACCATTTTAAAACCGCCAATTTCCCAATCTCGCACATCCACTATTCCGTCGCCGTTGATGTCAATATCGTTGGTATATTGGCCGTCGTTATTGTAATCCCAGCAAATATTGTCGTTGTAGCCGACGATGGCCATGGCGTGGTTGGGTGAGCTACCCCATGAGGGGATCACACTTTTTCCGGCTTCGGGAGTTCCGGCCGGCAGAACAGCTGGCGGGCTGGTAAACTGTGAATAAAACGAAGCCATACCGCCGGCAGCCGATCCATCGCCGTGATCGTAGATCCATTGCCGCAGGGTGTTGATGCCTTCCACCGTATTGGTACGGATGGCGTAGATGCCTCCTACCCTGTTTTGCATGGCGTTGTAGTATTTATCGTAGCCGGTCATCCAGCGCGAGGCACCACCGGTAGCCATTCCGCCATAGTCGGCCACATTGGGGTTTCCGGCTTCTTTCACAATCTCCATGCTCTCGAAATAGTTGATACCGGCATCGCTGCCTCCATTCAGGAAGTTATAGGTGAAATGGGTGGCATAGCGGTTCTCGGGAAGACTGCCCTGAACACCGCGTTTGCTGTTGATTTCATACGAAAACATGATGCCAATGCTCGATGCTTGTCCACACTCTAAGCCTACCTGCGAAACCAGTGTAGGCATATATGGCAAGGCCGAATTGTCCACCGAAGAGGGCAGACTACGTTTCATGGCTGAAGCATCCATACGTAGCTCGGGAATGGCTTTCAAAGCTTCCATATCGGCCTTCGACAGAGGCCGCAGCGGGAGGATATTTTCGGTTTGCCCCCAGGCAGAAAGACCGGCAAAAAGGCAAAAACCGAAGAAAAGTCGCGAAAAAGCTCTCATGTATCTGATTTTTGTGCGCCAAAGATAAATATTCTGCTTGTTGGCAGCCCGGTCAGGTTCAATAAGTTTTGAAAAAAAATCACTCCTTTGGGTGCAGAAGAAGTTACGGCGTAAGCGTCTGGCTTATTAATCTTGATATGCTTTGAAGGTTGGAGGTTAATGAAAAAAAACAGAATAACAGCTAACGAGTCATGGTTTTGCAACGGGGTGTATTTTTAGTGCAAAATTCCAAAACGAAGAACCAAAATTCGAATACAGCATATAAGTTTCAATCGAAAGTGTTCACCCACTCTCTTAGAAAACTCTTGTTAGGGCTCGTTCTTCTTTCCGTCTGTTTAGTTTGTCAGTAGCTTTACTGTCTGATACCAATAAAAAAGTGCTTCGCCTTTTGCTACAAATTTTAGCCGTTTGTTTAGGAAATTGTAGGCCGTGTTCGTTATCATATAATCCATCAGAGGAATAGATTCATTGAATTTTTGTAATTCGTAAGTGTTTGTCAAAATAACGGAAGCCAAATATGCAGATTTTGCAGATGCAATTTGAGCTTCTAATATTTCAAATTTCCCGACAAAAACAAAATGTCTGAATTGGTTAATGCCTTTAATAATTTCTGAAAATCTGGCTTTTTCACTTTCGGTTTTTAAAATGTCTTTTTTTGCGATCAACAATGAAGTTTCAATAATGTCGTATAGGACTTGTTCAAGCGATTTGATTTCACTTTTGGATCTTTATTGAATTTCAACTTTAGCAGTTTCCAAAAATGATTGTTTGAAAATGTTTATATCCGTTACTAAATCAAACAAGTAGCCGATATCAAATAGTTGTTTTAAAATCTCTTTTTCTTTTCCTACACTGTATGGAATACCAGTTGTATTGGGTGCAAATGCAGTGAGCTTATCTCCCAAAAGTGAATTGATGTCGGGTGTTGTAACCAAAATTCGATCATCATCCTGTAAAAGCCAATCTATTTCCAATGGGATTGTAATCAATTTAGGATAATGATTTTCTGCAAACAAAATATCCAACAAAATTTCTCTTTCGGGATTAGAAATAACTTGTCCTGCTTGATTTTTAGTTGCAAAATTTGAATTGTAAATAAATTTATAATGTGCTTTCGGAATATCGCTTTGATAGCTTTGCCTTTCGTCAAATTCTATTCGGGTAAAAGCGCTTGTTTCTTCAATTTTTAAAAGGAATTTTTCTAATTCTTCTTTCCCAATCTTGGGATTAATAAGAACATCAATGTCCACCGAAAAACGTTTGGGTTCTTGCATCAACAAAATCAAACTCGTTCCGCCTTTGAAAATAAAATCTAAAACACTCAACTGCAACTACTCCAACAGATACAAAGCATAAATCATACTTTCCATTAAAGTTGGGTCTTTGCTGTATTTCTTTCTTTTTTCAGCAATCCATTCAGCTGAAAGTGTTTTTAGATCAATCATTCAATATGTTTTTAGGAATATCGGTTTTGTCTTTAAGGAAATTTTTCAAATCAACATCTTTTCTTCTGCGGTTAGCATAATGAACTAAGGTTGTAAAATCAATCGCATAACGATTGTAAGCCGTATTTATAATATGAATCAATTCACTCCCTTGAAAGGCAGCAAATAACTTTTTGTCGGAAAATAAATCAACAATCAACTTTTCAAGTGTTGTGGTCTGAACTTCATCTATTTTTTGTAAAGGCGATTTTGTAACCAAAGGCAACAATACAATAGCGTTATCACTCTCATAAATATATCGTTCGATTTCTTTTTCTTTGGGTTGAATGAAAATATCACCTATTTTTTTTGTTTTCAAAAAATCATATACTGGTTCTAATGCTTCTCTTTCCATTTGCAGAATTGTGATATGTTTTGCAAGAACGTGAAGCATAAATTCACTTACAATTTGGGTAGTCCAAACACAAAACTTCAGCATTGGAAATTGTTTTTCAATACTTAAGTATATTATTTTGGTTGCTTTTTCAATGTTGGGTTTGAAAACAGGTTTAAAAGCAAGTGTAAAAAGTCCTTTTGAAATAGAACTGATAATCTGCTTTTTTTTCAGATTGTAGATGATCCACCTGAAAGTTGTTTCTTTTAAATCGGGGTTAAATTCAGTATAAAAGGCATATAGCTCCTGTCGGGAAAAGGATTGTCTTTTTCCGAAACGTTTCCGTAGTTGTTCTATAATATCGTTTGCCACCTCATTTTAGTTTACAGTGCAAAGATAATTAATTATCAAACAAAAGACAGCACATTGAAAAAAGTGGCAAATGTTGTATAATAAAGATTGAGCTGTAATGTCATTATTATTTTTCCTTGGCTCTTCCTCCTTTTTCCTTGGCTCTGTGGTGTTTAGTGTTAAGCTGTTAATGGTCAGTTAAGGGTTAATAATGGAGTTAGCCCACTCATTATTCATTATTTTTTTCTCGCTGATTTAGGCTGATGAAAGGTGCGGATTTTCGCTGATTTTTATTTTTGATGTGTGATGCAGTTACCCATTATTCATAAAGCTTTGACACACTAGTCCATTAATCATTAATCATTATTCATTATTCATTATTTTCCCTTGGCTCTTTGGTCTTTGGAACTTCAAGGATTCCAACTGCTTCAGACTTATTCCCCAAACACGTATTGAATCAGGTTGGCGCCCATGCGCAGCGCCTTGAGCCGTGTTTCTTCCGAATCGTTGTGCACACGCGGGTCTTCCCACCCATCGCCGAGGTCACATTCGTAAGTATAGAAAACGACCAATCTTCCTTCGTGAAAGATGCCGAAACCTTGCGCCCGTTTGTTGTCGTGAATGTGAATCTTGGGCAGACCGTCAGGAAAAAGAAAAGGTTTGGCATAGAGGGGATGGTTGGAAGGCAGCTCGACAAAAGTTTGGTCGGGAAACACTTTCTTCATCTGTTCACGGATGAAAGGGTCGAGACCGTAGTTGTCGTCAATATGCAGAAAACCACCGGATATCAGATAGTTACGCAGATTTTCGGCTTCGCGCTCGTTGAACACCACATTGCCGTGCCCTGTCATGTGCACAAAAGGATAGTTGAAAATTTCCGGATTGTCGGGCTCAACCGTGGCAATTTCCTCGTTGATGGTGGTATTCAGGTTTTGGTTGCAGAACTTCACCAGGTTGGGCAGGCTCGTGGGGTTGGCATACCAGTCGCCGCCGCCGCGGTATTTGAGCAGGGCAATGCTCAGGCCATTTTGCGCCGAAAGCTGAGCAAAAGCGAAGAGGCTGAATATCAAGAGTAAAGCAATCTTTTTCATCGTGTAAGTTGGTTTACAACATGAAGGGTTTGAACGGCTGTCAGTGCAGCCGTTTCGGTGCGCAGACGGGCTTTGCCGAGGCTCACCGGCACAAACCCTGCCTTCAGGGCGCGCCCCGCTTCATCGCGGCTGAAATCGCCTTCGGGACCGATCAGCACAAGGCCGTCGCTTCCGGCCCGGTAAAGGTTGGCCAGATGATGGGTTACTTCATCGTCAATCCAGGCGATGAAACCATCGCCGGAAAAGGGTTTTGCAATCAATTCGTCGAACGGAACAGGTGGATGCAACAAGGGCAGGCGCGATTTGAGCGACTGTTTCATGGCCGAAACGGCTATCTTCTCCAAACGTTCCATGTTCAGGCTGCGGCGCTCCGAATGTTGCGACACAAAAAAGCTGATTTCGTCCACCCCTATTTCAGTGGCTTTTTCGACGAACCACTCCAAGCGGTCCATGTTTTTGGTTGGCGCTAAAGCCAAATGGAGCCGGAAACCCCAATGGTCGCTTCCCTGATAGCCCTGTTCAAGCTGAAGAACCGCCTTTTTAGGATGGACTTCGAACAGCCTTGCCTCGAAGAAAAGTCCTTGTCCGTTGGTTATCAACACCTTGTCGCCAACATCAAGGCGAAGCACACGCACCGCATGTTTCGACTCCTCTTCCGAAAGGATGATGGTGCCTGCAACGGCATCGGGGAGATAAAAAACCGGCATCATGGCGGAAATCTCAGGTGCTTTGCTGCTGTTTCCGGCCTCTGAGCCAGATGATGAGACCCGCCAGCACAAAAGGCACACTAAGCCATTGACCCATGTTGAGCATCATCGTTTCCTCGAAACCTACCTGCGGCTCTTTGAGAAACTCCACAAAGAAACGCGAGCCAAAGACGAGGATCAGAAACCATCCGAAAAGAAAACCGGGCTGTTTTTCGCCGATCTCCCTCTTGAAATAACACCAAAGGAGAAAGAAAAAGGTGGCGAGATAGACCAGGGCTTCGTAAATCTGCGTGGGGTGGCGCGGGTCGGTACGCATTTCGGGGTTGTGGTCGCGGACAAAATAAAACCCCCAGGGCATGGTGGTGGCATGGCCATAAATCTCGGAGTTCATCAGGTTGCCGGTGCGGATGAGGAAGCCCGACAAAGCCACCACAATCACGATGCGGTCGAGAATCCAGATGAAAGGTTTTTGTTCTTTGCGGGCAAAGAAATACAGCGCCAGGATGATGCCTATGGCTGCGCCGTGGCTGGCCAGGCCGCCCTCCCACACTTTGAGAATCTCCACCGGATGCGCCAGATAGTATGAAGGTTCATAAAAAAGACAATGTCCCAGCCGCGCCCCTATCACCGTGGCGATGAGCATATAGGTAGAGAGGCGGTCGAGCACATCGCTGCCAATCTTCTCGCGCTGAAACACCTTTTGCATGATCACGTAGCCTAAGACGAACGAAAGTGCAAAAAGCAGGCCGTACCACCGCACCTCGTGCCCGCCGATGAGCGGAAGCCAGCCGGGGAACGAAAACATGACCGGGGAAACATCCCAAACGATGAATAGGGTCATAGGATTATTTTTTGCAAAGATAGGAGATTCGAAAGTAGTATCCCATTTTGTGTGTAATGAGTTCTTTTTCCAAACCCAAAGGTATTCATTTTTATTCCTATCGGGGATACAAACCGCAAAATTTTGTCTGTGCGGTGGTGGGTGGCGGGCAAAAAAAAATCCGGTTAAACCGGATTTTTCTATGAATTGTATGCTGTTACTATTTGAGGCCGAGTTTGGTTTTTACCAATTTGGTAACATCGTCGGCATCGGGGCCGATGTGAAGCAGCACGCCGGTAGCGGAGTCAATGATATAGGTGTAGTTATATTCTTTGCCCACATCGTCAATGGCTTTTTTCACTTTGTCAATCACCGGGCTGAGCAATTCAACGCGTTTTTCGCCAAACTCCTGGTCGGCATTCTGTTGAAACTCCTGGATTCTTCCCTGCAGGTCGGTGATTTCTTTTTCTTTCGATTGTTTAATCAGGTTCGACATGGTGGCCAGATTGTTCTGGTAATCGGTGATTTTGGTCTGATACTCAGTCATCATGGCACGCAGTTCAGTCTCAAGCTGGGCTTCAAAGTCTTTGAGTTTCTTTTCGACATCGGCCTTTTCGGGCATGATGTTCATGATGGCGTTGGAGTCAATATAGCCAATTTTCAGCGTCTGAGCCTGGGTTACACCAACAAAGGCTGTGAAAGCGAGCAGCAGGAAAGCACGGGTCAATGTTTTCATTTTCTGTCAGATAAATTGATGATTAAATTTTTCGTTGCAAAAGTAGTGTTTTTCTTGTTCAGATAAAAAAACCACAGTTCTATTAGTGAATAAATCCGGAATTGCCTTAGTTTTTCCGGTTTTCTTTTCTCACGGTTTGCATCACGGTGCCCACTTCGTCGAGCACTTCGTCGCTGATGTCGAGTCGTGGATTGGCATAGAGCATGGTGGCTCCGGCAGCCTTATCGAAGATGAAGGCATAGTTTTTGGTTTCGGCAATTTCCTGCAGGGCGTTGTAGATCTTTTCCTGGATGGGCTGCACAAGTTCGTTCCGTTTTTTGAAAAGTTCGCCTTCGGCACCGAAGTATTTCATTTGCAGGTCTTTGGCTTCTTTTTCCTTTTTCAGAATTTCATCTTCTCTTTTCTTTTTTAAGTCCTGAGGCAACAGCACGGCTTCGGCCTGATAGTCTTTATACATGGCTTCCACCTTTTCATAAAGGGCTTTTACCTCTTTTTCCCACTTTTGCGACAGGGTATTGAGCTCTTCCTGTGCATCGGTGTATTCGGGGATATTCTTCAGGATATATTCCGTGTCAACGTAGGCAAACTTCTGAGCCTGAAACTGAGCCGCAGCGGGCTTCATGGCCAGCAGACCGATAGCGGCAGCCAGCATCATTTTAAGGAATGGTTTCATAATCGTATTCTATTTTTTTGGTGAACCTAAACAATACAAAATTCCTGCCAGTTTTTCTAATCAATACTCTGGTTGATGGAGAAATGGAACTGGCTTCCGTTGGCATCTTTCAGGCCTGGTATTTGGTCGAAGCCGTAGCCCCAGTCGAGGCCGAGGATTCCAAACATCGGTAGGAAGACCCTCACACCCAGGCCGGCTGCCTTTTTCACATCGAACGGCCTGAAAGTGTCGAAACCTAACCAGGAGTTGCCGGCCTCAAGAAAGGCCAATCCGTAGATGGTGGCGCTGGGATTGAGCGAAAAGGGGTAGCGCAGCTCTAAAGTATATTTGGAAAAGATGTTGCCGCCGATGTTTCGGTTAGAGTAATAAAACGGGGTGATGGTTTCGTTGGCATAGCCTCTCATCCCGATAATTTCGCGTCCATCGAGGTTGTTGTATCCCGAGAGGCCATCGCCGCCCAGATAGAATCTCTGGAATGGCGTGATGCCGATATCGCCGTTGTAATAGCCCAGATAACCAAATTTCATGCGGGTAGAGAGCACAAATTTATTGAACACCTCGGCGTAGAACGAGCCGCTGAACTTCCATTTGTAGTATTCCACCATTTTGTATTTCTCGTTCTCATCGAGTTTAGTGTAATCTTTGTTGTTCATCAGCGAATAGGGCAAGGTGGCTTCGAGCGAGAGGGAGACGTCGGAGCCTGAGCGCGGGTAGATGGGCTGGCTGATGGAGTTGCGGCCAAACACTAAGTTGTAACTGTAAACATTGAATATGCCCGTGCCTGTTCCCACCTGAAAGATGGACGAATAATTGTTCAGCATATAGCGCATCAGATTCAGGCCATGATAAAGGGTAAAATAGTCGTCGGGTACCCGAAGTCGTTTCCCGATACCGAAAGTAAGTCCGTTGATGGTGAAGGCGGCGCGGTTAGTGTCGCTCTTTGCCAATCCGTTGGAATAGAGCGAGTGGAAGATAGAAACGGTGAGTGAGGTTGGTTTTTTACCGCCAAGCCAGGGTTCGGTAAAACTCGCGCTATAGTTCATATATCCTTTGCCGTAGGTCTGGAAACGAATTGCCAATTTCTGGCCGTCGCCAGAGGGGATGGGGCGCCAAGCCTCCTTTTTGAAGAAGTTTCGGGCCGAGAAGTTGTTGAACGAGAGGCCAAGGGTTCCAATGACGCGGCCATATCCCCAACCGCCCGAAAGCTCAATCTGGTCGGCCGAGGTTTCCTCCACATTATAGTCAATGTCAACCGTGCCATCGGCCATATTTGGCTTCACATCGGGGTTGATGGTTTCAGCATTGAAATATTTCAGATTGGCCAGCTCGCGTGTGGTGCGAATCACTAAGTCGCGACTGAACATCTGTCCCGGGCGCGTACGCAACTCGCGGATGACCACATGATCATTGGTTTTGGTGTTGCCTTTCACACCCACATTACTCAGTCGGGCTTGTTTGCCCTCACGAATACGAATCTGGAGGTCAATGGAGTCGTTCTCAACGAGCACTTCTACCGGATCGGCATGAAAAAACAGATAACCATCATCCATATACAACGAGCTGACGTCGAAGCCATTGGGATTATATGAGAGATTGGTTTCAAGAAGTTCGCGGTTATAAACATCGCCCGGCTTGATGCCCAGAACGCTATTAAGGGTTTGTTCTTCGTATTTGGTGTTGCCCACCCACTCAATCTTGCGGTAATAATATTTGTGGCCTTCACTGATTTTCAATTTGATGCCCACATTGCCCCCCGGGAGATGGTAAAGTGAATCGGACACCACCCTGGCATCGCGGTATCCTTTTGAGTTGTATTTCTTAACGATATTGTCTAAGTCGTCTTCGAGTTTCGGTTCAAGGAATTTGGACGATTTAAAGATTCGCAGCCTGAAATTGGAAGTAAAATAGTTTTCAACCCTTTTTACGGCGCTGAAAGGCTTCAGTGTCACCACATCTTTCACCATATCCACCACCAAAGGCCCAATGGGATTCAAAGGGTTGAAAATGCCTTTTTCTTTGGTATCTTTCATGGCGGCTTTCACCTGATCGGCGCTCAACTCGTGGTTGCCCTCAATGATGATTTCTTCGATTCTGACTTTACTGTTTTTCTTTACACTGATATTCAGATTCACGTAGTTGTCGCGTGTTGTGTCGGGCGTTTGCGTAATTTCAACTTCGGTGTTCAGGTAGCCTTTTTCGGCAAAAAACTTCTTGATGATGGTTTTGGTTTTCATAAAAAGGTGATCGTTAGCCACATCGCCGCGGCTGAGATTGATTTTGTTGCGAATCTCGTCGGCTTCGGACTTACTCAACCCGTCGAATGAGAATTTTGAGACGCGTGGTCGTTCTTTGAGTTCGATATTCAGAAAAATCAGCCCGCCCACGATGTTGTCAGCCGTAATGGCAACGTCTTCAAACAGACCCTGATCCCAAAGTTTGCGCACAGCATCGGTAGTTTTATCACCCGGCACTTTAATTTTATCGCCCACGGCGAGGCCTGAAAGCATCACAATCACGTTTTCGTCCAGATATTTAATCCCGCTTACTTTCACCCCGGCAATCTCATATTCTTTCGGTCGTGAATAGTCGAAAGGCGAAAGGTCAGAGCCAATAGGGATCTGCGCCATGCCATCGTTCGTCACGATAATCATTCCTGTCATCCAGAGTAAAAAAACGCATAGGGTTCTGAAATTCCTCATCTTCAATAAGTTCTGTCTGGTCTTACTTTTTATTTTTTGATTTGATCGCTGGTTTTCCCAAATCGTCTCTCGCGATGCTGATAGTCAATAATGGCGGCATAAAGGTCGTCGCGACGGAAGTCGGGCCAAAGTGTTAGCGTGAAATAGAGTTCGGCATACGCAATCTGCCAGAGCAGGAAGTTGCTGATTCGGTATTCGCCGCTTGTTCGGATGAGCAGTTCGGGGTCGGGCATTTCGCTGGTTGACAAAAGAGAGTTCAGCAAATCGGCGTCAACGTCTTCGGGGCGGCACTCGCCCTGGGCTACCTTCCTGGCTAAGGCGCGGGCGGCTTCCACCAAGTCCCAGCGTCCGGAATAACTCAGGGCAAGGGTCAGGGTCATCCGCGAGTTGTGACGGGTGTCGTCCATCACTTTTTGCAGCTTCTTTTGGTTTTCTTTGGGCAGGCTGCCCAAATCGCCGATGGCATTCAGCCGGATATTGTTTTTGTTTAAGGTGGTTAACTCATTTTCAATGGTTTGAAGCAGCAGTTTCATCAAGGCATTGACTTCCACCTTCGGTCGGTTCCAGTTTTCAGTTGAAAAAGCATAAACCGTCAGAAAAGGGATGCCGAGTTCGGCAGCGGCCTCGGCCGACTCGCGCACGGCCGTAACTCCGTTGCGATGGCCAAACACTCGCTGCTGTCCGTGTTGTTTGGCCCAGCGTCCGTTGCCATCCATGATGATGGCAATGTGCTGCGGCAGCTTGGTCAAATCTATCTGTTCTTTCAGGCCCATCGATCAAATACTCTGTTGGTTAGTTTTTTGATTAAAATGCAACATCTTTGTAGGAATTACATGCCTGGCGTTTCTGGAGGTTAAACATATAAGTCAGGCTGATGCCGGTAAAATTGAACCAATCTTTATCGTTGCGGTCACTCTCCCAGCCTTGCAATCCGAATCCCTCCAGGCCGTCATGTAAGGTCTTATGCATCTTCCATTCCACACTCATGGCGATGCGTTTGCCGAGGCTATATTTAAAACCTACTCCAAAAGGCATACTGATTGGCACATCGCTTGACGTGCTGTAGCTTGAGGAAGGCATAAACAACGAAAGTCCGCCAAAGATGTAAGGCGTCATATATTCTTTTTTGCTTCCGGTAAAATAGTCGAAAAAGTTGAATTCGGCCAAAAGGCTGATATCGGTAATATCCTGATTCATGCTTTTTGATCGTGCCGAGCTGACACGGGCGCGTGCACCGTTTTCGAACAATCTTCCCTGAGTAATGGCTGCACGATAGGCCCAACGGGTGCCGTTGCTGTATCGTCCGAGCACACCAAAAGCAGGCTGGGCGCTGACGAATGGCACTGAGGGGTTAAGCTCACCATGGTAATAGCTTGCTCCGCCAAAAAGCCCTATTTCAAGGTTTTGACTATGCGAGGCAAAAAAAGCCAGAAGAAAAAATACAAGCGCAATAATTTTTTTCATCATTTGATGCAAACGTGTGGCAGCCAGTTTGGCTTCATGATCGTAATTGCTTCATAATCAATTAAAAAGCAAGCTTTCTTCATTTTAGGCTGCAAATTTAACGATTTTCTTGAAGCACCGGCAGTCAATTCCTGATATCTAAACCCCAGAGCAGTTTTTCGCGAATGGTGCGGAAGAAGTCTTTTCCTTCCATCTGCACCAACCGTATTCCGAAGTCGGCCTTACGCAACCACACTTCGGTGGCCTGATCCACAACGGCCATACGGCTGTCCATGCTCAGGGTATATTGCTCGTGACGCCCGACAACTTTCAGTCTGACGATGCTATTGTCTGGGATAACGATGGGTCTCACGCTTAAATTGTGTGTAGCAATAGGTGTAATCACAAAGTTGGCTGCACCGGGATGAAGAATGGGACCACCGGCGCTGAGCGAATAAGCCGTGGAGCCGGTTGGTGTTGCTACAATCAATCCATCGGCCCAATAGGAGTTTACAAAAACATCATCCACATACACCTGGATCACAATGAGCGATGTTGCCTCTTTGCGAAACACGGTTACTTCGTTCAGTGCATAATTGATATCGCTAAAAAGTCCTTGTGGCTGTGATAGTTGCAACAGACTGCGTTCTTCGGTTCGGTAATTTCCATTCAAGATGGCATCCAATGCACTTTCAATTTCCTGTTTGGCAATACTGGAGAGGAATCCTAATCTTCCCATATTGATTCCAAGGATGGGAATGCCAGAGTTCCGAATGATGGGCAGGGCATCGAGCAGGGTTCCATCGCCGCCAATCGAAAAAAACACGTCGGTATCGCCGGGCAAGTCGTGATAATCGTGGAAAATTCTATAACTATCGGACAGTTCGCAAAATAGTTTAATTTGCTGGTAATAAGGCTTATATATGAACACTTCGGCAATGGAAAGCCGTGTCAGAATTTTTTGCAAAAACGGGCCGCGATCGGCATCGAAGGTCTTCCCAAACAGGGCAATTTTCATGGAATTCAACGCTTTGTTCTGCAAGAATACAAATTAAGTTGCTCTGTCAGCAGCTTTTAACATTATTTGTATCCTTTGCGAAATGTTTTGTCTCAGCCGTAACAGCATCCTTTTGATTATACGAACATTACAAAAATAGAGATTTTTGGTTTTCTTAGATTGGCGCTACAAAATGGACAAAAAAGCCCGGCTTCTGGTAGCGATTGACCGTACATTCAAACCGCCAGACAATGTCGTAATAAGTCACCACATCTAAGCCTAAGCCTGTACCGACTAACCATGTGTTTTGCATGTTATTCAGCGGTTCGGGATTTCGTTGATTGACGTATCCCGCATCGAGAAGCAGATTGAGATAGGCCGCATAATGCAGCTTACTGAACTTTTCCGATTTGATCAGGGGTAATTTGGTCTTGCGCGGAGTGACAAGCGCAAATTTCAGATTGCTTTTTGCGAGTGCAAAGCTTTGCCCGTCCACCACAAACACTTCGAAAGAGCGGACAAAATCGTTTCCGTAACCCAGTCCGCGCTGCAGAAAATAAGGTTGAAAGCCACGGTTAGCCGTTTTTGCCGTGAGGTTGGCAGCCCAGAACCATCTACGCGAGATAGGGCGATAAATATCAAAAGTGAATTTGGCCGTGCTAATGGATCTGTCGTCTGCCGTGAGTCCTAATCCATATTGATGCAGTTCGATATCCGCATAATGGCCCGAAAGCGGATAAGGTTTTGAATCGCGAAAATCATGTTTGAAGAAGTAATTGAGATGAACGGCATGAAAACGACCGGAAACGTCATCTAAAAAATTGGGGTTCAGTGTGAGGGCCGAATCGCTGAACTTGGTATCTTCATAACCAATGCTGAATTCGTGGGTATTGTGGATGTTACGCCTCAAAATCATTTTCACCCGTGCATACCATTCCGTCCGGGCATAGCCTTCCTCGGAGCGAAAGAACCGTTGTTTGTTCTGCTCTGTCAAGTAGGCGATTTCGCGGCTACGTGAATGCCCCAGTTGCAGGCCAATGCCAAAATTTTGCGCACGGTTGAGATAAGGAATTTCGTATTCTAGATAATAATTTTGGTCATAACCGGCTCTAAGCAGGAGTTTTAGCTTTTCAAGCCGACCTCTGAAATTGTCGTATGTCAGAAAAAATCCTGCATTGATCTTTCGGAAATCTTTTGTCTCCCACCATGAGTTGAGGTTTCTGTCGGCCAGCTCGAGAATAGGCATCGGCCAGATATACCACCGCTCGAGCATTGAAATCCTGACATCCACCACACATAAGCCTGTTCCGGGCTTGAAAATTGTGTCCATTTCCACAAAGTTGAAAATGGAACGGTTGAGAAGGTTCTGACGGCTTTGTTTCATCTTCTCGCCGAGGACTTTCAACGTGAGGGTATCGCCTTGGTGAAACACTAACTCGCGCAGTACAATGCGGTCTTTGGTGATCTGGTTTCCCTGAAAAATGATATTTCCCACTACAACGCGCGAGGTATCGGCAAGGGGCTGACAAGTATCGCTTAAGGGCAAGGTGCCACGGGTTTGCATCCAGCCGATGAGCGCGCCGAGCGCCAGAAGATAACGCAACAGGCTCCGGCTCATACTTTCAGGTAGCTCATCAGAGCATCGTAACGTTCTTTCAGATCGGTGTTGTCGTTGTCATCACTATACGACACTAAAACTTCATAATTGAATCTTGCAAAAGTCTGAAGTAATCCTCTGATTTCACGCTTGTTAACTTTCAGCGTAAGACGCATTTTTTCTGATAACGGGTCGGTCTGAACAAACATGCTCAAAATGCGTGCATCGTTGGCCTCCACGATACGGGCCACTTCCGAAAGCATATAATCGTGCGTATTCATTCCAAGAATGATGATCCCGCCGGGATCGCCGGCCGAGAGGCTATGCGAGAGGTGCTCACCAAGACATTGCAAAGTGATAGAACCAAGGTAGTTTTGTTCCAGATCGAGCACAGGAATCAGACTCAGCTTTTGCAGATGCACCAACCGCATCACATCGTAAATATGCTGGTCTTCGGTGATAAAAGGCCGCTGTAGCGAATGTAGAAAGGTTTCGATAGGATCGCTCAGGCTGTCGAAGCTGTAAATTTCCCATTCCGAGATGAGCCCGAGCAGTTTGGTATCGTCCACCACCGGCAAATGCGAAACCCTGAAATCTTCCATCCATTCGAGAGCAACTTGTCCCGAATCCGAGGGTTTGAGTGGTAATATTCCGTCGCTGATCAGTTCTTTGGCTATCATGGTCAGTTGTCCTCGCTAAAATCGTTATGAAGCATATTTAAATAATTCTCGTACCGGAAGCGGGCGATGTGTCCCTCATTTAGGGCAGCTTTAACAGCGCATCCGGGCTCATGCAGATGGGTGCAGTTGGCAAAGCGGCATTGCGACAGCAGGTCACGCATCTCGGGGAAGCGATGCGAAAGCGTCTCAAACTCAAAGTCGTGTAGGCCAAACTCCTTGATGCCGGGGGTGTCCACAATCCATCCACCGGCGCTGAGCGGTAACATCTCAGCAAAAGTGGTGGTGTGTTTTCCTTTGTAGTGCACTTCGGAAATCTCACCAATCCGAAGTTTCAGTCCGGGCTCAACGGCATTGACCAATGCCGATTTTCCTACACCGCTATGTCCCGAAACCAAGGTTGTTTTGTGATGTAACAATTCTGAAAGCTGTTGTATTCCCTCGCCCTTCAAAGCCGAGACCCGCAAAACCTGATATCCTGCTTTACAGTAAACCTCTTCCAGGTCACCAAGCTGCCGGAGTTCGCCTACATCGTAGATATCCATTTTGTTGAAAGCAATGACAGCAGGGATATGATAGGCTTCAGCAGTGACCAAAAAACGATCAATAAATCCGGTGGAAGTGCGTGGTTGTGCTATTGTGGCCACCAATAACGCCTGATCCAAATTGGCGGCAATGATATGGGAAGCCTTAGAAAGATTGGTGGCTTTGCGGATGATGAAATTATGGCGGTCGGCAATAGCGACAATCAAAGCCGTGTTACGGCCTTCTTCAAAAACAATCTCCACTTTATCGCCAACGGCCACGGGATTGGTCGTCCTGATTCCTTTAAGCCGCAATTGTCCGCGCAGGCGGCATCGCACCGTACGGCTTTCGGTCGTAAAAACATCATACCAGCTTCCGGTGGATTTTATGACAATTCCCTGGGTCATTATTGATTCATTGGAGGTTGCAAAAATAAAGGGTTATCTTGAGTAAACACACAAAATCGAACGCATTTCACTTTCTGTACTCAAAACTCATACCGCGATGACATAAAATCATTGAAAGATAAAAAGTCTTGTTTCTGTTATTTATACAAATTAAAAACTATATTTGCCTTGAAAATTCGACCAATTCTCATGAAAACCATCCTTTCCATTGCCATCCCATTGCTATTGACAGCCTTGTTTTTAGCCTATCTTCATTACAAATTTGCCATTCGTTCGTGGAAGCTGATCATACATGCGGTGCTGTTTGGGCTATTAGCCTCCGTGCCGTTGCTTTTGCTCAATGAGGGCACGATTCTCAAAGGAATCTATGAGTTGAGAAATTTGAAACGAACGGGTTTCTATTCATTTGTTGTGGTCGGGTTTGGCTCCGAGTTAGGAAAATTCATCCTGCTTCGATATTATTTCCAGAGGCAAAAAAGTTTCCGGACGGCTTTCGACGGTATCCTTTATGCCCTGCTCATCGGCTTGTCGTTCAGTATCGTCACACTTCCGCTTTTTATGTCGGGATGGCTTCAGGGACCGGCCAACACTGTTTTTTTGATTACATATCCCATTGCAAACATTGCTTTTGCCGTGATCCTGGGGTTCTTCGTTGGTTTGGGAAAACAGCGCCAAAACCGCATTGTGGACTCGTTGACCGGCCTTGGCGCAGCCAGCTTCTTTCATGGTTTCTATTTTTTCATCAATCTCACCAACGAATATTTGATTTATGCCCTATTCGGCGGCGGCTTAATCGTGATTGCCGGCTTGCTTTTACTTAAATCACTCAACCAGACGGACGATAATAATCAAGACTGATATTCAACCATATATCAACAAAAAGGCTCCTTACAGGAGCCTTTTTGTTAGTATCAGCACGGGTTAATCCTTCAGCATTTTGAGCTTTGCTTCTAAAAGTTTAACTTCTGATTTGGCTTTTTCGATTTTTTTCTCGTATTCGGCACGCATCAGCCCGGCTTGTTTACTGCTTGAGAAGAAGCCGATGTTGTTTTCCAATAACATAATTTCCTCTTTCAGCTTTTGAATTTTTGTTGAGAGGTTGTTGCGCTCTCTTCTAAGTTTATCGCCCGAATCAGGATCTTCGCGCAGGGTATTGATGGTGTGCTGATATTGCGTAGCCGCCTTTTCCTGTTCGGTCAGTTTCATCTTTTCGAACAGCTTGTCAATAGCAGCCCGATAATCGGCATAAAGCTGGTCTTTGAGTTTGATGGGCACATGACCAATTTCCATCCAGGCGCGCTGAAGTGCTTTCAGGCTGTCGAGGTTTTCGGCGCGGTCGGATTTCACTTCAAAAGTGTTTACCTTTTCAATCAGCTCACGTTTCTTGGCTAAGTTTTCTTCTTCGCGGTCTTTGATACCCGAGAAATGATCTGATTTTCTTTTGAAAAACTCATCACAGGCACCGCGGAAGCGTTTCCAGATTTTATCGGAGTTTTTACGTGGCACCGGTCCAATTTTCTTCCATTCTTCCTGCAAGGCTTTGAACTGGTCGGTAGCTTTGCGCCACTCGTTGCTTTCGAGCAGGGCTTCGGCCTGCACACAGAGGTCGAGCTTACGGTTGTAGTTTTCAATCTGCTGGTCTTTCAGTTTCCCGAAAAACTCTTTTTTAGCCTCAAAGAAATTGTCCATCGCTGCTTTGAAGCGATTCCATATCTCGTCGCCCTGCTTTTTAGGAGTCTGACCAATGGCACGCCAAAGTTTAAAGAGGTCGCGCATCTCGTCCGATTTTTTCATCCAGCCGTTGATGCTATCGGGGCTGTCGGAAGCGATCTCTTCGGCTTTCTCGCTCAAAGCCACCTTGGCTTCGTAGTTGTGCTGCAACTCATCCTGAATCTTCGAGTAATGCTCACGGCGGATGGCATTGATTTTGTCAGTTGCCGTTTTGAAGCGCTCCCACACTTCCTCTTTCTGTTCCTGAGGAACAGGGCCAATTTCCTTCCAGTCTTCGTGGTATTTCTGAAGCAACTTAAAGGCTTTCACCACTGAGGTCTCAAGCAGTAGTTCTTCGGTCTTTTCGCAAAGCTCTATCTTGGCTTCAAGATTCTTTTTCATGTCGAGGTCGCGAAGCTCACGATTGATCTTCACTTTATCGAAGAATTTCTCAACTAAGAAATGATAGTTGTTCCACAGATTTGTAATCTCGCCTGCCGGAACTTGTCCTATCTCTTTCCATCTGTCCTGCAACACTTTAAACTCATCATAAGTCTTTTTTAGGGTCTCTTCGGATGCGATAAGTGTTTTGAGTTCTTCAAGGATAGCCTGTTTCAGCGAGAGATTCGTCAGCTTCTGACGTTCGAGGCTTTCGTTAAAACGGGCTTTATTTTCTTTATATTGGTTAAAGGCAGCTTTGAACCGGATTTCAAGCGGATCGTCAATATGTGCGAACGACTCGCGCTCACCACCATCGGCGATAAATTGATCGAGTTCCTGGTCAATATCCTCTTTATTAAGCTTGAGGAAAAAGACTTTGATAGCGGCAACCTGATTTTTAATCTTTGCAACATCTTGTTCTTTCACCGTTTCTTCGAGCAATTCGACGAGCTGAAGCTTATTAAGACCGGCGTAATCGTGTTCGCTAACGGCTTCAATCTCTTCGGCAGTTTCTTCATCAATCAGTTGGCTTACGTCGGCATCGTCAGTAGCAACGGCTTCGGGAAGGGGTTCGGTTTGAACCGGGGCTTCCACCGGGGCTTCAACTGCCGCTACGGGTTCTGCCGCGGCTTCTTCCTTCATTTCAACTTGTTCTGTTTCGGGGCACTTTGGAGGCTGATTGGGTTGAATAAGGTGTTCAATCTTTTGCTTTTCTTCGTCCGAAATTTGCTGAGGCAGCTCGGTTACGGGCGTTTCCTGCGGGGTTTCACCTGATTCTGGGGCTTGCTGCAAAGCCGGGATGTTCTCGTTACCGATTCCTTGTTCTTCGGGATTGAGATTGGTCAATTCACTGTTTTCCATTACAATAGATTAAAAATGTTAAGCATTTATCAGGTATTCCGGTTCAAACACCGTCAAGCCCGATATGGGTTCGTTACAAATAGGGGTGCAAATTTAGAAATCTTTTGACTTTTCAGTCTTCTTTTCAACACATTTTATTCTGTCACAGCCATTTTCCGGTGCGAAGCCAGTCAATGTGACTTATCACGCCTTTTCGAGAGCCTGGCTCAGGTCGGCAATGATATCCTCCACATTTTCAATGCCCACCGAAAGCCTTACCAAACCGTCGGTGATGCCGGCAGCAAGTCGGGCTTCTTTGGAGAGCTTAGAATGCGTCATACTTGCAGGGTGCTGAATCAGGGTTTCGATGCCGCCAAGCGATACGGCCAATAAAGCCAATTGCACGCTGTTCATCATTCGTTTGCCGGCCTCCAATCCGCCATGCAGCCCAAAACTGATCATCGTTCCGGGTCCTTTCATCTGTCGTTTGCCAAGCTCATATTGCGGATGAGAGGGTAATCCGGGATAAAGAACCCACTGTACTTTCGGATGATTTTCTAAGAAAGCTGCAACCTTGATAGCATTTTCCTGCGCACGGTCAATGCGTATTCCCAGTGTCTTCAGTCCACGGCGCGTGAGCCAGGCCTGATGCGGATCCATATTGAAACCCATATTTACCATTACAGGGCGCAGCTTGTCATAGATCTCGCGGGTGCGCGCCACCACAATACCGGCCACAATATCGGCATGGCCGTTGATAAATTTGGTCATGGAATGCAACACCATATCCACACCAAAATCAAAAGGTTGCTGGAGATAAGGGCTACAAAACGTGTTATCAACACAAACGGGGATCTGATGTTTGTGGGCAATTTTCACCACAGCCTCAAGGTCGGTAATTCCCATGGTCGGATTTGCCGGTGTTTCGAGATAAATGAGGCTGGTATTCGGCCGGATTGCTTTAGCCACATTCTCGGCATTGGTGGCATCCACAAAGGTGGATTCAACACCGAAGCGCACATACATGCTTTCGATGACGCCACGCGAAGGGCCATAAAGCGAGTTGTGAGCCACAAGGTGTTTCCCCTGACCGAGAAAAGCAAGATACACCATATTTACCGCCGCCATGCCCGAACTGGCCGCAATGCTACCATAGCCATTCTCCAAACGGGCAACGGCGTGTTCCAGATCGCCAATGGTGGGGTTGCCGATCCGGGTATAAATATATCCGTTATCTTCACCTGCAAAACAGCGGGCGCCGTGATCTGCATCGTTGAACCTGAATGTTGAGGTTTGATAAATAGGAGCCACTGCACTGCCCTGCGCATCGTTGATGGTGCCGGCATGCACAGCTAAAGAATTGAAGCCTTCGTATTCCTGATTCATTTTATTTGATTTAAGAAAAATATTATCCCTTCGGTAACATCAGTCCAGCCAAAAATAACGACTGTGTTTTAGAAAGGCCAGAAATTATTGTCGTTCCAGATGTCTTCCTTCAGATCTTCACCCATTTTATAAAGAAGGTGGTGATGTTTTTTCTCCCAATCGGCAAGCATCTGATAAACAGCTTTTTCATTTTGATCTGCAGCTTCCTCAGCTCTTTTGGAATAAAGCTCGATGGCTTTATTTTCAAAATCAATGGCAGCCGAGATGGCAGCAGCTTCGTAGCTGGCAGCCGAGATTTCGTTTTTCAGGTTTTCGGCAAGTTTCAGCACGGCCTGGACATCGGGGGTATCATCAGCAATATCCACATCTAAAAACGTATTGTTTTTGCCGTAATGCGCAAACTGACGCGACAAAAAACTGATGTGTGAATCTTCCTCTTCGGCAAGCATCTCAAAAATCTGTTTGACTGCCGGGCTTTTCGTCTGGCCGGCAATTTGCGAATAAAATGCCTTGCCCCTGCGTTCGAGCAAAATTGCCATCTTCAATATGTCAACGGCTTGTGAACTAGTTTCCATGATGAAATGTTTTAATTTAATTCAGGCAAAAATACGGATTTCTGTCAGACCATCAAAAAGCAAAGCATAGAAAAGGGAAAAAGCAAAAAACTTTGGCAAAACCGTGTATTTTTGTCGTAAAATGCCAATATCACCCATGCAGACTGCCTTTATAGAGCAACAGCTTCATCAGCTTTTTGAACAGCATTTTGGGTTTAAAGCCCAATATATCAAGCCATTGTCTTCAGGGGGATCAGCACGGAAATACTATCGCCTGTGGAACAACAGCCAAAGCGCCATTGGCACAATCAATCTTCAGAAAGAAGAAAATCTGGCATTTTTCAGCATCCAAAAAGCCCTTGCCCGAAGTGGAATCCGCGTGCCGGAGGTTTACCGCATTTCCAACGACTTGTTGTGTTATCTTCAACAAGACCTGGGCGACAGCAGCTTGTTTGCCTTCATAGAAAAGTATCAGGGGCAGCCTGATTTTGAAACAATTGTTGAGCCTTTTTACCGCAAAGCGCTTAGCGATCTGGCTGAGATGCAGATTGTTGCCCATCAGAACATGGATTATTCCGTTTGCTGGCCCGATAGCCGTTATGGCCACGATACTATGTTGGCCGACCTGAACTATTTCTATTACTATTTTGTCAGACAACATCCGCAGTTACATTTTAACGAATCGTTGCTACTCAGGGAATTTAATGCTTTTGCCGGACAGATGAGCGGTGTGCCAGATGAATTCCTAATGTACCGGGATTTTCAGTCAAGGAATATCCAGCTTTTTGATGGAGAGCTTTACTACATTGATTTTCAAGGAATACGCAAAGGCCCATTGCCATATGATCCGGTTTCTTTACTGTTTCAGGTGAAAGCAGCCCTACCGGCTCCCTTACGTCAACGCCTTTTGGAATTTTACGTTGAACAACTTGCACAAAAAAAACCCAAAGCCGCTGAAAATTTCTTCGATTATCTCCCCTGGTTTATCTATCTACGACTTTTTCAGGTACTTGGAGCCTATGGTTTTCGCGGATTGGTACAACGCAAAGCCCATTTTCTGCAAAGTATCCCCTATGCGTTGAACGAGCTTGGGAATCTTGCCAATGCATATCCACTGCCCAAGAACTATCCGCAATTAAAGATGTTGATTGCGCAGATGGAACGTCTGAGAAGTGTTTATCCTCTTTCCGAAACATCTTCGGCTGAAGGGCTTCATGTCAGGGTTACGAGTTTTTCGTATTTGAACAAAGGCATCCCCACTGATACGACCGGAAACGGAGGCGGCTTTGTGTTTGACTGCCGCATTCTGCCCAATCCCGGACGTAAGCCTGAGTTTGCCGGTCTCACCGGCCTCGACGAGGAAGTGATCCGCTACTTGGAAAATCAAGAATCCGTTACACATTTCCTAAATAACGTAAAATCTATTGTACACCAAGCTGTTAACGATTATATAAGCCGAAAATTCAATCACCTGATGGTGAATTTTGGTTGTACGGGTGGCCGTCACCGCTCGGTGTATTGTGCCTCGCAGCTTAGCGCCTGGCTGCAAAAAACTTTTCCTGATGTGAAGGTGACCACACTACATAACGAACAACTAAACGAATAAAGCCGTTTGTTTCATGACTGTCAGAGAAAATACCGCAAATGAGCGCTGGGCCTTTGTGCTGGCTGCCGGCTTAGGAAGCCGGTTGAAAGCACTCACCACCAACCGCCCTAAAGCATTGGTTGAAATTGCCGGAAAAAGTCTGATCGCCCACCTACTTGAAAAATTAGCCTTGAGCGGATATACCCATGTGGTGGTCAACGTTCATCATCAGGCAACACAATTGAAGGATCATCTGGCTTCGCACGACTATGGGCTGAACATCCTTATCTCTGACGAGAGCTCACAACTGATGGATACCGGCGGGGCCATACTCCAGGCTTTACCGCTCTTTCCTGAAAATGCGTCCGTGCTAATACACAATGTGGATATTCTGCATAATTCGGATTTGAATCACCTAGCAATGCAATTTGAACAAAGTGATGCCTTGGCAGCTTTAGTTGTGCGCAACCGTCCCAGCAGTCGAAAACTCATTTTCGATGAAAAAATACAGCTTTCAGGCTGGGAAGACCAAAACAAAGGTTTGCGAAAAAACGTGTTCACTACTTCAGCATTTCACGAGACCCAATATGCCTTCAGCGGTATTCATTTTATTCGGCCCATTTTATTTAAAGAATTGGAAATCAAACCATATTCTGTGATTGACCTTTATCTGATGCTTGCGGCTCATCAGCCAATTATCGGTTTGCCGGAAAACGCGGGCTGGTGGTTCGATCTGGGCAAGGCAGAAGAAATTGGACAGATTGAAGCTTTTATCAGGCAGCAAAAACAATGAATGACAACAATTTTATCCAACAACTTGCCGACTGGGTGCTGAACGCCTTTGAAGGACGCACCGACCGGCTGAACATTGTTTTTCCGAACAAACGGGCAGGCCTGTTTCTCCGACAGGAGTTTTCGCACCGTGTCGGGAAAGCTTTCTGGCTGCCGCAGATTTTTTCCATCGAAGAGATTTTTGCTCGTTGGGCAGACATGCAGCAAGCTGACTCATTGACGCTTACCCTAGATTTGATGAATTTTGAGTCGAAAAACAGTGAGCCAAACCACAACTTTTTGAGTTATGCCGCACAATTGGTCAGGGAGTTTGATGAGTTGGATCATCATTTGGTTGACCCGGAGAAATTGTTCAACTATCTTTCCGAAGCCAAGGCGCTCGAGCTTTGGCATCCCGATGGAAGTGAGCTGACCCAATACGAACAAAACTATCTGAAATTTTACCGGTCGTTTCCACGCTATTATGGTTTTCTGCAAGAACAGATGCATCGTAACCAGGCAGCCTCGTCAGGTACTATTGCCCGTTTATTGGCCGGATTAAAACCGCACGACCTTATTGCACGCACCGCGGAACAGTTTACCATATTTGCCGGCTTCAATGCATTCAGCCCTGCCGAAGAAAAAGTTGTCCTTACTTTAGTGGAGAATCAATGCGCTACTTTACGCTGGGATTTGGATTCTTATTACATCCTCGAAAATCGTTTCGGATTTCACGAAGCCGGCAACTCGTTCCGTAAACTCAAGGCAAAAAGCAGGCTTATTCCCAAAGAATGGATGAGCGACAAGCTGCTTAGCTCGGCAAAAGACATCTATCTGATTGGTTCAGCGGGGCAGATTGGTCAGGCCAAAGCTTTAGGGCAGATCCTCAGCAGACAATCCGGGCATAATTCACAGAGTTCGACGGCTGTTGTTCTGGCCGACGAAAACCTACTCTATCCGGTTTTGAATAGTATCCCTGATGAGTTTGGACCTTTCAATGTGACGATGGGGCTGCCTTTTATTTCCACTCAAGCCTATGGCTTGCTCATGTCCTTGCTGGCGCTCGAAAACCGGATGAGCCGGAGTCATCATCCTGAATCTATCCCCATCAATCAATTGCTCGAAATCATTCAAAACGATTTGGTTTTTGCTTCGGTCAGTCTGGATACGCAAGCAGCAATTCTGAATTTCGGCAATCGTTTGCTGGCCGAAGGCAATCCGTTCATACGCCCCGAAAAACTACTTCAAACCGCAGCTGAAAGTTATCCCGTACTTTCACAGCTCATCGGTCTGCTAACAGGTGAGGCCCTGACATACTCTGAGCGGATTCATCAATACATCCGTTTTTTCCGCTTTCTTGAAGATCAAATCTTACAGCAACCGGGTGCCGGAGCAATGGTTATGGCCACCAATCAAATCATCATTGCACAACGGCTGCTCAATCAAATGCTCAAGATTGCCGAACATTATCCCGAGGTTCAAATATCGCTTTGGGGCGAGGCTTTTCTGCGGCAAATTGCATCTAACTACAGCATGGATTTTATTGGCGAGCCGTTGGAAGGATTACAACTGATGGGGCTTTTAGAGAGCCGAAATCTCTCGTTTGAGACCGTTCATTTGCTTTCGGCCAACGAAGGGATACTGCCACGCAACACTCATCAGCACTCGTTGATTCCGTTCGACATCCGTAAAACTTTCGGCCTGCCCACACGCAACGACAGCCAATCGGTTTTTGCGTTCCATTTTTTCCATCTGATCCAGAATGCCTCCACAGTGTATATTTATTACAATGCCGAGGCCGATGCTTTTGGGAAAAGCGAAATGAGCCGGTTTTTGCTTCAGCTTCAACATGAGCTCGGAGCGCTCAATCCACGCATAACAATCCATCAGCAGACTTTCAGCCTCAAGGCAGGCCAACAGGTTAGACAGCGCAACCTGACCATCCAAAAAAATCATCATATCCTCGAAAAAATACGGAAAAAGATGACAGACGGGCTCTCGCCAACCAGCGTTTCGCGTTATTTGACCTGTCCGATAAAGTTCTACTTCACTGACATTCTTGGACTCAAAGAACCTGAAACGGCAGAGACCGGTATCACTTTCCGCCAAATCGGCATCATCGTTCATCGTACCATTGAACAACTCTACAAACCATTTGTCAATCAGCCGAACAGCGTTGAAAACATAAGAAGCATCATGCGTCAGGTCGAATCAGAACTCCGTCAATCATTCTGTATGGAGCTGCCTGGGATGGAACTCGATGAAGGAATGAACCGTATCCAATTCTTAGTAGCACAACGTTTTATTAATAACCTGCTCAACAACGATTTGGAAACCACACAAAATAATGAATTGACCATCCTTTTTCAGGAAAAAGAACTTGATTCGACGATAATGACGCCTTTCCAACAGGTAAAAATCAAAGGAACACTCGATCGCATTGACCGAGTTGACAATCAGTTGCGCATTATTGACTACAAAACCGGCAAAGCCGAGTTGAAAGAAATCACCATTACAAATGAGGACGAATTTTCTGATCCTCATAAAGCAAAAGGGCTTCAACTTGCAATTTACATCTGGCTTTGGTTAAAAAACAACCCCCATTCGACCTGTTTACCCCAAGGCTATTTGTTTAGTCTGGCCAAATCATCGGTCGGGTTGTTGAAGGCCATTTTACCAAATCAAAGTCAGAATGAAGCATTTAGCGTTGTCATAGAAAACTTTTTGACTGAAACTGCCGGTTCAATACTTGATCCCGAGGCATATTTCAGCCAGACCAGCAACATCAATCTTTGCAGCAATTGTTCGTTTGCCGGCATTTGCGGGCGCGAGAAAAAAAACAAACAGTGGGCCTAACCTTTGCAACAGCCATGACTATTTGTATATTTGCTACTGATTAACGAAACACAATGAAGCCATATGAGCCAGCAACCAAAATTCAACATCCTCCTCGTTGACGACCGTCCGGAAAATCTACTCACACTTGAAGGCATTTTAGAAAGTGATGAGTTAAATCTGCTCAAAGCCAGTTCGGGCAACGAAGCCCTTCGCATCATGCTCGAAGAAAATGTTTCTTTAGTGCTGATGGACGTTCAAATGCCCAGAATGGATGGTTTTGAGGTAGCGGAAATCATGCGCAGCTCCGAGCGGACAAAATATATCCCCATCATCTTTGTTACAGCCATCAGTAAGCAACGGCAGCATATTTTCAAAGGATATGAAACCGGAGCTGTTGATTATCTTTACAAACCACTTGACTTAGAGATACTTCAAAGTAAGATCAAAGCTTTCATCGAGTTTTTCCAGCATAAAAACAAATTAGAAGAAACTACACGTAAACTTGAAAAAACGGTGGAAGAACTGAGCAAAGCCCGAGCAATTGCCGAGGAGGCCACCATTGCCAAAAGTGCATTTTTAGCCACAATGAGCCACGAAATACGTACGCCGTTGAACGGTATTATTGGGCTGGCCGATCTGGGTCTGATGGATGAAGAACTAAAACCTGCACAAAAAGAACGATTGCTCGATATTCGGACATCGGGTGAGTCGCTTCTCGAAATCATCAACGAAATCCTTGACATCTCCAAAATTGAAGCAGATAAACTCGAGCTTGAAGAGATCGAATTCAGCATCCGCGATGTCATTGAAAAAATTGTCAACCTGCTTTCCGTCAAAATCTTTCAGGAGAAACTCGAATTTATCTGTGATATTTCTCCGAACCTGCCCGACATTCTTATTGGAGATCCCCTGCGCATCAGGCAAATTCTGATCAATCTGCTGAGCAATGCCATCAAGTTTACTGAAGAAGGCATGGTTGGCATCCAGATTAAGATGCTCGACCATATCGAAGAACAGGTGAGCCTTGAATTTTCTGTTGAAGACACCGGCATCGGAATTCCAAAAGAAAAATTGAACCGGCTTTTCCAATCCTATCAGCAAGTTGAAACATCTACCACACGCACACATGGCGGCACCGGCCTGGGTCTGACTATCTCGCAGCGATTGGTCAACTTCATGGGAGGAGTCATCAAAGTGGAAAGCCAACTGGGCCAGGGAAGCCGTTTCTTCTTTAAACTTAATATGATGGCCGGCGATCAGAGAGAAAATCCCTGGGAGCTTGAGCTGCAAAAACCCAACAACGAATATCACATCCTCATCATTGACGAGCACGAACGGAGTAACCGGGTGTTGTCCGAAATCCTTAATTTTTGGGGTATAAAACATACGTTTACTGACAATTGCAAAGATTGTGTCAGCCTGCTGAAAAATGAGAAGTTTGATTTGATTCTGATTGATTTCTACCTCAAATCAATGAATGGCTTTGATGCAGCGGAGGCTTTGCGCGACGAATTTGGTGAAGAAAATTTGCCGGAGATTATTTTACTCTCGCCCAGCAAGGCCAATATCGAAGTGTTAAAGGTAAAAAGCAACGAAAACCAGGTATTTCTCACCAAGCCCCTGTTACAAACCAATTTGAAAAAAGTTTTGTTGAGTCGTTTTGGTAAACCAACCGACAAAGTTGAGATTCAGGCGCTTCATCATGACGAAAAAAGCGGGCAAACCCGCCAACTCAACATCCTCGTTGCCGAAGACCAGATCATCAACCGTAAGATTGTCGTACAGCTTCTTGAGAAAAAAGGCTGGTTAGTAAAAGTTGCCGAAAACGGGCGCATCGCCTTTGAGACGGCAGCCACTCAGCGTTTCGATCTGATTTTGATGGATGTTCAAATGCCCGAAATGGACGGTTTCGATGCCACCCGCAACATTCGTATTGCCGAAAAAGACAAGCCGTACCACACACCCATCATCGCCATGACAGCCCACGCCATGGTTGGCGACCGCGAAAAATGCATTGCCGCCGGAATGGACGATTACATTTCAAAACCCGTGAACCCTACCGAGTTGTATGAAACCATCGAACGCTTCACGCTCAATGCGTAGATTACAACCAATAACCCGAAACAAAGCCTTAAAAGAGAAAAGCTCATACAACCGGCGATAAAACCAAAAAAGAATCGGGAATATTTCACCAACTGGTGGATTAAAACAGACACAATGGACAATATTGACTACAACAAAGCCTCAACCTGGGAAAAACTGAAATATTCCTTTCGGTCGTGGCGCTATATTGGCGTCGGAAAATCGTTACTGATCTGGTTTTTGGCCATTTCGATCGTTCCGTTGGCCTCCATCAGTTTTATTAACTTTCTGAACGCCTATCATGGCCTGACCATCGTGGCCGAAAAATCGCTGCAAACAAGTTCACAGCTCCGCGAAGAATACATCAATACTTTTTTTAAAGAGATTATTGATTTTCTTGACTTTAACGCTTCTCAAAAAAACGACGTCAACCTAATCAAACAACTCAACAACGCTCTGGCGCGTTATCAAGGCAGATTCGATGCCCTGAAAGTTTCTGAAGAATACAGGCATATCACGGCTGCACAACGCGATGAATATAAAAACTTAGCAGGGCGCAATGGTTATTACGATATTTTTTATATTGACAAAAGCGGTTTTATTCTTTTCAGCATCCGCGAAGAATCCGATTTAGGAACCAATTTGTTTACCGGGCCGCTCCGGCTGACGCGTTTTGCCTCGACGGTAAGAAAGGCCATCGAAAATCAAAAACTTCTGTTTTCCGATGTTGAGTTTTACGAGCCCTCTTTCAACAAAATTTCCGGTTTTTTCATCCAGCCTGTTTTCGACGAAAACCATCAGTTCATCGGGGTGATTGCTTTGCAAGTCACGATGGATCGCATCAACCAGATTATCAGTCAGGAAGCCGGATATGGCGAAACCGGCCAAGCCTATCTTGTGGGCGAAGACCATTTGCTGCGCTCAAAGCTTCGTTTCAAAGGTGGCGACCAGATTCTGCTGACGGAAGTGAAAAATCAGAAATTTAACGACTGGCTTTTCTCGATCCAAAACCGCAACAACCCTGCCCTGCTCAAAGAACGCGAACTCGACCACGAAAAGGTTTCCACCTACGACAGCGATCTTGAAGGGAAATATGTGCTTGGAATCTATCGCCATCTCGATTTGCTTGAGAAACTGGGCGTGAACTGGGTATTGATCGAAGAAATTGAACATAGCGAAGCTTTTGCATACGCGCGTAAGCTTTCCGATATCGTAAAAATCACCTTTGTCATCACCATTGTCTTAGTCTTTTTCATGTCAATCCTAGTGACCCGCTGGTTTGTAAACCCTATCAAACAGCTTTCATCATGGGCCAAAGAAGTGGCCGAGGGTCAGTTAGACAACAAAACTATCAAAGCGCCGGCCAATGAGGTGGGCGAGATGGTAATCACTTTCAACAAATTGGTGAATGCCCTTCAGAAATATGCAGGGGTCGCACGCATGATGTCCATAGGCGATTATAGCGAGAAAGTGGAAATCCGAAGCGAAAAAGATGTTTTAGGCACCTCGATGAATGAGATGGTAGAAAGCTTCAGGCAGGTGGTCACTCAGGCCAACCGCATAGCCAGTGGTGATTATAGCGTAAATGTGATTCCCCGCAGCATCAACGACACTTTGAATCATGCTCTTTTTGAGATGACCAAAACCCTGCATGCCAACGATCTTGCCAATTTGAGGCAGGACTGGCTGAAGACCGGCATCAATCTGCTCGATTCGGAGATGAGCGGAATTTCCGATGTGAATCATCTGGCCGAAAAAACACTGGCATTCCTTGGAAGTTATACCGAAGCATTTGGCGGAAACCTTTATTTGGCCGATGAAAACAGCCGCCAACTCGAAATCAGGGCTTCGATCGGCAATTTGAAGTCGCCCGAAGAGACAGGAAGCAAAATCTTATTCGGTCAAGGGCTCGTTGGGCAGGTAGCGTCAGAACACAAAGCCATTCACCTTGATGCCAAGGGAAAACAACTGCTTATCCATTCAGGCGGCCTGACCATTGAAGCACAAAGCTGCTATATCTTCCCCTTGATCCACGAAGACAAGCTGGCCGGAGTGATCGAATTGCTTTCGGTAAACAATTTTGATGAACTCAAGACCACCTATTTCGCAATGGCCGGCACCAATATTGCCATTGCCCTGCATACAGCCAAAGCCGCTGAAAAGGTAAGGGAATTACTCAAACAGACCCAGGAACAAGCCAACGAGCTTGCTGTTCAGCAGGAAGAGCTCCGACAAGCCAACGAAGAGCTTCAGGAACAGACAGCAGCCCTGCGAATCTCGGAAGAAAGCCTGCAATCGCAACAGGAAGAGCTTAAAGTAACCAACGAAGAACTCGAAGAACGCACAAAAGCCCTTGAAGCACAACGCGATGCTATCCGACAAAAAAACTCGGAACTCGAAGAAGCACGCAAAGAGATCGAGCAAAAGGCTCACGACTTAGAACAAGCATCGCGATATAAATCAGAGTTTTTGGCCAATATGTCGCATGAATTGCGCACTCCACTCAACAGCATTCTCGTCCTCTCGCAACTCCTAGCCGAAAATAAAAAGCAACACCTCGACGGAAAAGAACTGGAATATGCCCGTACCATCAACAGCTCCGGCTCCGACCTACTTGAACTTATCAACGAAATTCTTGACCTGAGTAAAGTTGAATCAGGCAAGGTTGAGTTGGTAATGGAAACCCTCTTTCTCGAAGATATCGGGGTTTATGTGAACAAAACCTTTGGCCTTTTAGCCGAAAAGAAAGGGATCGAACTGTTTGTCAATATTGCCAAAAATCTTCCTGAAACCATTACAACGGACAGCCAGCGTGTGTTTCAGGTGATTAAGAATCTTTATTCCAATGCATTGAAATTCACCCATCAAGGCAGCATTACACTCGATATTTATCGCCCGCTCCCAAAGCCTCAATTTGGCAGCGATGGCCAATGGGTAGCCATTGCTGTACAAGACACAGGCATTGGCATCCCCGCCGAGAAATTAGAGCTGATTTTCAATGCCTTTACTCAAGCCGATGGAACCACAAGCCGCAAATATGGCGGTACAGGATTAGGCCTGAGCATCTCAAAAGCGTTCTCTGAGCTTCTTGGCGGATATATTGAAGTGGAAAGCAAGGTTGACGAGGGCAGCACTTTCACCCTTTTTCTTCCCATCGAACAAGGCGAAAAAGGAGTAAAAACCTCACAAAGCGATGGCCGGTACACCGAAAAAGAGAAACCCGCCGAAAATAAAAAAGTGACGACAACTGTCAATCAGCCGCCCCCTATACAAAATGAAACCATTAACGATGATCGTTTACTCATCAACGAAGGCGATAAAATATTGCTGATTATCGAGGACGACCTGAAATTTGCAATGCTCATCAAAGAATTGGCCAACGAGCATCAGTTCAAATGTCTGATTGCCAGCGATGGTGAAGCCGGGCTACACTATGCCGACTATTATATGCCAAGCGGCATTATCTTAGATATTGGTTTGCCGGGTATTGATGGGTATGAGGTGATGGAGCGGCTAAAAAAGAGTAAACGCACGCGGCATATCCCTGTACATTTTATTTCGGCAACCGACAGCACGCTCGATGCCTTAAAACAAGGAGCTATCGGTTATTTGCGCAAGCCTGTCAGCAAAGAAGGGCTCGAAAGGGCACTCGGTAAATTGGAAGCTTTTGTGGAAGGTCAGCCTCGCCGATTGCTTGTGGTAGAGGACGATGTGATCACCCGCCGCAGCATCGTGGATTTGATGAGCGCCGACGACATCAGCATCACCGCCGTTTCATCGGGGGAAGAAGCCTGGCAACAACTTCAGGAAGACAGTTTCCATTGCATGATCCTCGATTTGGGATTGAGTGGAATGAGTGGTTTTGAGTTGTTGGAGAAAATCAAAAAAACAGATCAACTGCGCCAAATGCCTGTTATTATCTACACTTCGCACGAGATGACAATGGACGAAAACATGCAGTTGCAGAAACTGGCCGACAGTATCATCATCAAAGGCGCACGTTCTTTTGAGCGTCTTTTGTCCGAATCCACACTGTTCCTGCATCAGGTGGAATCGAAACTGCCGAAGAACAAACAGGAAATGTTGAACAAGATTTTGCCGCGCGAAGATGTCCTGCACGGGAAAACCGTCCTGATCGTGGACGATGATATGCGTAATGTGTTTGCTATCAGTAGTTTTATCGAACAATACGGCATGAAAGTCATCATTGCACGTAACGGACGCGAAGGCATCGAAAAACTCAATGCCACGCCCAATATCAATCTTGTACTGATGGATATTATGATGCCTGAAATGGACGGCTACGAGGCCATGCGGCTCATCAGAAAAGACCAGCGCTTTGCGAAACTTCCCATTATTGCATTGACGGCCAAAGCCATGAAAGACGACCGACAGAAATGTATTGCAGCAGGCGCCAACGAATATTTCACCAAACCTTTTGATACCGGAAAGCTGCTATCGCTGCTCAGGGTATGGCTCTACTGAACCAAATTAGCAAATGGATTCCCACAAACAAAACGCTCATCTTCTTCACGTGCAGGATGTTGAGACAGAACTCCTGCTCGAAGCCATTTTCAGGGTTTATGGTTATGATTTCAGAAACTATAACCGTGCCCATATCAAACGCAGGATCGTTCAACGCCAAAATCAAATGGGGCTCGATAGCATCAGTGCTTTCCAACATCTCCTGCTTCGCGACAAAGAAGTCATGAAGCAGGTTTTGAAAGATTTATCCATTAATGTGACCGAAATGTTTCGCGATCCACCTTTTTACGAAAGCATGCGAAAAGAGGTGGTTCCCGTTCTGAAAACTTATCCATACATCAAAACCTGGCATGCAGGCTGCTCCACCGGAGAGGAGGTTTATTCCTTTGCCATTCTGCTCAAAGAAGAAGGTTTAGACAAACGAACACAAATTTATGCCACCGACTTTAATCCGGCCGCGCTTGAGGTTGCCCGAAAAGGCATTTATCCCATCAGCCGAATGAAAGAATATACGGCCAACTATCAGAAATCTGGTGGAACACAGTCGTTTTCCGACTATTTCATTGCAAAATATGATGCAGCTATCTTGGATCAGAGCTTGCGGCATAACATTGTTTTTGCCGAACACAATTTGGTTACCGACAGTGTGTTTGCCGAAGTCAACCTGATCATCTGCCGCAACGTCCTGATTTACTTCGACAAACAATTGCAGAACAAAGTACTTCAAATGTTCAGCGAAAGTTTGACAAAAAACGGTTATCTTGGACTCGGTTCAAAAGAAAGCCTGATGTTCAGCGCTGTTAAAGACGAATTTGAGGTGGTGGATGCCGAGCAAAAAATCTATCGTAAAAAAATTCAATCTGCCGGATAATGTATAGGGCACAAAACCAAATGTATGAAAAGAAAAGAATAAAAAAGCCCTTTTTTTACTGATTTTTAGATAGATAGGCTTATTTAGAGCAGCGACCACTATAAAACGAAATGTTTAATTGCGTTTAATTTAGCCTTAATTTTTTTGGCCGATGAGGGCTGCTGCTTTCATTCTTCTTTAACATTCCGGGGGATTTTATTTAATATGGCATGAAATGGGCTTAAATGCGCCATAGGCGGGCTTTGCCGTGCTTATGGCGCATGGCTTGTTGGCCGAAAAAGCAAGGCCCGACAATACCGTTTTAATGCCATTGTAAAACATTTGAAAAAAGGGCAAAAAAAGGATAAAAAGCGGGTTAGGCGGACATTTAGGCGGACATTTAGGCGGACAAAACACGTAAAAAAACAGCGGATTCAGACCCCCATACTTCCTTAAAATGGCGGTTTTGGGTACAAAAACAGCGGATAGGGATACCCTTATTTCCGGTATTTTGCAGGTTGTCCGGTTGCCAAACACCGGCTAAATACCATATATACAAGCACATAGCTGTATTGGCCGGCTAAAATAGGGGCAAAAGTGTGTGTGTGGCGGAATTTTTGCCCAAAAAGAGGGATTGGCTTAGGGAGTGTTTTGATACAATAAGGTGATCCGGTTTTCAGCGTATATCGTCGTGTGTGAGGGTTGGTTTGGGCTTGCCTGTGGTGCCCGTGATTTTATCTTCGAGCAGGGCAATGGTTTTTGCCTGCTGTGCAATAATCATGTCGCGAAGTTTGCATTGCTGGCAAGGACCGGCAGGCAGCACAGCCTGGGCGGGAGCAGAGGCACGCCCCGAAGCATCGGAAACGCGCAACATAGATCCTTCGCCAGTTAATAACCACTCTGGATTAATATCCTTGTATAATAGGACTATTTTCTCTATAATTTCGCTTCCAATAGATGCACCTCGAGTCTTCATTTTACCGAGATAGCCATTCGACAGCCCTAATTGCTTTTCAGCTGGCGCATATTTATATCCCTTAAAATCAAGGTATTGAAAAATACGATCAATAGTTGTCATAATTTATTAGAAAAAAGTGATGAAAATATTTGGCAAATAGAAAATAGTACCTATATTTGCGCGTTGTAATCAACAGACAAATATAAGTCATGGAAACAAGAAAACCGAAAAAAGAGATAAAATTTCCGGAAAACCGGAAAATAGCCAAACAACTCATGAAGGGCGACCGTGTGGTGATTGCCCGTTATGC
>Ga0226835_1000123_pt1 | contig 143628 bp, 121 predicted proteins | sample LAC_MetaG_1_FD_163627 | JGI IMG/M metagenome (GOLD analysis project Ga0226835, IMG submission 163627) | Anaerobic ammonium oxidizing microbial communities from anammox membrane bioreactor (MBR) in UC Berkley, California, United States -... | ecosystem: Engineered > Bioreactor > Anaerobic >... | reverse complement strand
TTTCTCTCCTGCAGAAAACTCGCTCGAGCTTCGCAACGGCGCAAAGCTTCAACCGTCATGCTGCCACGCCATCAGCCAACTCTCAAGATGCCGTTTCTGGTGCGTTTACAATGCTTCCTTAGCCCCGTCTGCATAGGCAAATGACATACGACCGCTCTTGTCCTGCGTCAACATTCCAACACGGTGGTCGAAAAGCCATACGGCAAGCTGTTTCATGGAATCGACTCCAGATCGACCGAACTAGCTTCCATAGCAATGCCGAGCATTGACACAACCAACAATGTCTTTTGAAGTTCGCAGGTTGGCTTGCCCTTTTCCAGGTCCACTATAAATCGAACACCCGTCCCGCAAGCAGCTGCCAGCTGCGGCTGGGTAAGACCTTGCTTGGTCCTCACCAGCCGCACTATATTTCCTAATTCGCTCGCCGATGAGAACCGCATTTGTGCCACGCCCCGTCGTGATTACCCGTACGGTAAATTCTATATTCAAAAGCAATTCCTGGCTAATTAATTTTACCGTTCGGGAAATTCAAGCACGGAGCAGATCAAGAATCATCTAACTTTCCCGTACGGGAAATAGTTCAATCATGTTAGCCCTCAGCCGCCTCTCTTCGTGACCACACGATCGAAGGTAGCCGCGAAAGCTCGCTTCTCCTTCTCGCCAAATGGGCTCGGACCACCACTCTGCCGTGGTCGAAAAAAGTGGTAGGCCCTGCGAAGAAGAGGGAAGCAATAGAAACAATGCTCGAGCCCGGCTAGTCAGTCTCAGCCGTACCGGTGCAAGGTACACACCGAAACCGGACAAGAGGCCTGACGAGATTAAGCACCTGGTCGAGCTCGCCCACAAGCACCGGCGGTTCGGATACCGAAGGCTTGGTCTCTTCCTGCGCAGGGATGGTTTCAGAATCAACGATAAACGAGTCCAGCGGCTTTGTCGGCTGCTAAGCCTACAAATCCGGAAGAAGAAGAAAAGGAGGCGTCGTGGCACCGGAGAGAAGGTCGCGAAGGCGATGAAGCCAAACACTGTTTGGGCCATGGACTTCATCCACTTCATCGATCCCGGTAAGCCGATGCAAAACGCCATCGTCGAATCCTTCAACGGAAAGCTGAGGGATGAATGCCTTAACGAGCAATGGTTCATAAACATCTTCGACGCGAAGAAGAAGATCTTGGAATAGATCTTGGAATGGAGAACCTACTTCAACCACGTGAGACCCCACAGTGCCCTGGGGAATCTGACGCCGGCTGAATTCTCTTACATGCTCTCCGAACAGAGTAGTTGTTCTTTGCCTCTGGCAGGGTAGAAAGAAGATGTCGGGACTCGCAGAATGAATGGTACTACGGAAGGGGTCACCTCAAAATAATTGTGCCTTCGTCGGCAGTGGCATCTGGTTTTCATTCGAGTTTTCATCTATAACCGCCGATTAAAGGTGAAAAGTCCCAGAAAATCGCGACCCTTTCAACCGACCGGACAGACACAAATATTGATCAGATCTCTTTGTCCACGCCCAGATAGGGATCGGTGATGTCGGCATGGAGGATGTCTCTGTAGAGCTCTATCTTGATGCTCTCCGGGGTCACCGGGCGTGCTTGCAAGATCCTGTGGATTAGATCCCGCCGGCTTCCTTCATTGATCCGGCTGTCGGCAAGCAACTCGCCGTAGATTCCCATGAAGCCCGCCGGAACGGTGACCGGCGCAGCCTCGTGGGTCTTGCGGAGCTGCTGGCGATGATAGGCGAGCATGGCATCTTGCCTTCCACCGGTCTGAGCCAGGGCGCTGACGATTGCCTGGAGCTGAGCACGGTATTGAGCCGGATCATAGATGCCCGGCAGAATGTCGAACACCATCCCCTTGCTCGTACATATATAAGTCGCGATGTTGCCGTGCAGAGTCCTGGTGACTTTCCGGCCGTTACCGAAATCGATCTCGACTTTCGGGACCGGTCTCACCGACACCCAGACCGGCTCGAAGTTTGCGTTTATATAATCGGCTATGTCTTTCCTCGAGAACAACACGGTTCTCGCCAGGCGTGCGTTCGTTCAGCAGAAGCGATCGTCGAGGTTGCCCATGAGATGAAAGACCATAACCGGCTTGCCCGATCGGTTGGCGGCTTCGGTGGCCAGCTTCATATCGGCATGCCATTTCACCAGGCCGGCGGAGACCTTGCCCGGGACAACTTCCATGGTGCGCTCCCGCAATAGAGTTTTGACCGGTTGTTCGATGACCATTTTAGACATGTCGGCTGGATTGATAGGTTTCTGATCCCTGGCAAGGGACGGATTAGACGTGAAAAGAAGCGCCAGAAAGCCTGCTTTAAAAAAGGAATCGAGCTTCATATGAATCCCCGGAAAAAACGCCGACGATCCCATTTTTCCATTGCCTGAATGAGATCGCTCCGGGGTTTTCCCTGAACTCAGACTTTGATTTTTCCTTTTTTCCTGTCTTTGATGATCTCCCGGGCGGCATTATAGCCCGGCGCCCCCATGACGCCCCCGCCGGGATGAGTGCCCGAGCCGCAGAGATAGAGATTGTCCACCGGAGTGCGATAACGAGCCCAGCCCGGCACCGGTCTCATGAAGAAGAGCTGGTCGAGACCCATGTCCCCGTGGAAGAGACTGCCTCCGGTGAGGTTGTATTCGGTCTCCATATCCATGGCCGAGATTGCCTGGCGGTGGATGATGATGTCTTTGATGTTGGGGGCGTATTCGGCAAGCAGGTCGATACAGCGATCGGCGAACTTGTCCTTGAGCTCGTCGTTCCATTCCAGACCGTCCCGGAGCTTATAGGGAGCGTACTGAACGAACATGCACATGATGTGCTTGCCGTCTGGCGCTATGCTGTCGTCGTAAGCTGTGGGGATGGTGCATTCGAGCATGGGACCCTGAGAGGGCTCGCCTCTCTGGGCGTCTTCCCAGGCTTTGTCCATATAGTCCATGGAAGGACAGATATGAATGGTGGTCCGGTGAGGATCGCCGATTTCGCCTTCCGGAGTGGGGAATGCTTTGAACTGCGGAAGACCATCGAGGGCCAGGTTGATCTTGAAGGAGGAGCCGAGACACTTGGAGCCTTCCACCTGGGCGCGGAACTCCGAATCGATGGAGCTTCCGTTCATGAGTTTGAGGAAAGTCCGCTTGGGATCGGCATTGGAGATGACGATGTCCGAGGTGAACTCCCGGCCGTCATCGAGGACCGCGCCGCAGGCGCGATCGTTCTTGATGGTTATATGAGAGACACCGACTCCGGTGAGGATCTCGGCATTGTGCGCTTCGGCGGAGCGAGCCAGAGCCGTACTGATCCCGCCCATACCGCCGCGGACGAAGCCCCAGAGACCGCGCTGACCGGCAGCGTCACCCATGACGTGGTGAAGGAGGATATAAGCGGTACCGGGGGTGGAGGGACCGCCATTGGTGCCGATCACGCCGTCGGTAGCAAGAGTCGTCTTGATCTCTTCCGACTCGAAACGCTCATCGAGATAGTCTTTGACGCTCTGGGTCATGACCCGCACCAGGCGAGGCAGCTCCCCGTCATTGAGAGCCAGGGTATGGAGGCCCAGGGAGCCGAGCTTGACCATGTCGCTGAAGCGCCGGCGGACGATATTGGGCGGAGTCTCCACCAGGAGCTGCTCGATCCACTCGGCGAGCCTGGCGAGCTCGTGCTCGTATTTCGGGAAATACTCGGCGTCTCTCCTGGAGAACTTGGCGATCTGCTCCTGGGTCTTTTTCATGTCCTGGTAGAAAAAGATATGTCTGCCGTCAGGAAAGGCGGTGAAGAAGGACGGGTTCTTCGGATAGATGTGATAACCGAATCTTCTGAGCTCCAGGTCTTCGACGATATTCTTCATCAGCAGAGAGCATAGATAGGAGAGGGTGGACACTTTGTATCCGGGCCAGACCTCCTCGGTTACGCAGGCACCGCCCACGACATCACGCTTTTCGAGAACCAGCACGCTCATTCCGGCACGAGCCAGATATCCGGCAGTGACAAGGCCGTTGTGCCCGGCACCTATGATTATGGCGTCATAATGCTTCGTCATGACAACTCCAGGACCTCTCAGTCGATAAAGACATATCTAAAGAAGCCTTTCAGTATGACATATTTAGGTCGAGCAAGTACTTGGGATACTGTTGATATCTTCTGGCGAGTTTCCCAAAAAACGCCCCTTGGAAACCGTCTAATAAATCTCTCGCTCCCGTTAGCCTTCTAGAGGTCAGTGAGAGGCTAGAGAGATGAACATCGAAGTAAGAGACATACCGGGAATCAGCTTTCGGATGAATGTCGATGACTTCACCGGCAGTATCAACGAGCTCGAATACGAAGACCTGGGCAGCTCGGCAGTCTTTCTGATCAGAAAGGCCGGCGAATTCCCGTACCCCCTCTGGAAGGCGGTAAGAGTAAGAGAGGCTGCCTACAAAGAAGATAAGCCGGCCGCCTCGATGACCTTCCCGAAATACATATCCGATCTGCGTTTCGACGAAACCGCCCGGGTCCTGACCCTGGCCGACCGCAATCTCGAGCATCGCTGGATCATCAATGCCGACGGCAGTCTCGACTTCTACGGGCAGCCGAGACAGACGAATAGACTTTCCTGAAGCCAAATGCAAACGGGATCGGAGCGGTCGGGAAATTTTCCCGGCCGCTCCTCATTTCAAAGAGGCGCATATGCTCGCAATGTGAGAAACTTGATTTCTTCCAATTTCTGGGGCGAGATGAAAGTAGTCCATTTCCCGGGTGCCCGGACAGCGCAATTGAGCAAGGTGGGCGGCAAGGGCCAGTCATTGATCCGGATGACCCAGGTCGGTCTGCCTGTGCCGCCGGGATTCATTCTGACTACTGAGTTCTTTCAGGAGTGGATCGACAGGATCAAAAGCTCCGGTTCCTGGAAAGCATTTCTCAAGGTCCATGATGCCGCTATGGAAGAGTCTTGCAAGGTTCTCAAGCAGGAAGCCATGGCCCTGGACTTCTCGAAAGACCAGGAGGATGAGCTCGAGGACGCTCTCCTGTCTATGGACAACAACGGAAGCCGGCTCTATGCAGTACGCTCCTCATCGCCGGAGGAGGATCTGGAAGGCTATTCTTTTGCCGGGGGCTACGAGACCATACTCGGTGCCCGGCGGCAGGAGCTGAAGGAGGCGGTGCGCCGCGCCTTCGCTTCCTGTCTCGATTATCGAGTCCAGTTCTACAAGCTCGCTCATGACTTCGATATCACCGAGCCTCGTATCGCCGTCATCGTCCAGGAGCAGATTGCAAGCGAAGTATCCGGGGTGGTCTTTTCCCTGAATCCCCTCACCAATTGTTATGACGAGGCCGTATTCAACGCTAACTTCGGTCTGGGCGAGTCGGTGGTATCGGGCATGTGCACCCCCGATACCATCGTGGTGGACAAGCCGTCCATGCGGGTCATTCATCGCGTAGCCGGGGGCAAGGAAGCTCGGGTCGTCCTCAGAGAAGGCGGTGGAACCGATAGCGTTTCTTCCGAGAGCGCTTCTTCCGATGATTCCGGAAAAATCAGTCTCAGTGACGGTCTGGCACTTTCTCTCACGCGTTATGTGAAAACCCTGGAAGATGTCTTTCGCAAACCTGTGGACGTGGAATGGGCGGTGGCCGGCGATCAGGAGTATATCCTCCAGGCTCGTCCGATTACTTCCTATATCCCCATCGATCGTTCCATGCTCACGTCTCCCGGTGCCCCTCGCCGGCTCTATCTCGATGTCACCCTGAGCGTCCAGGCTCTCGAGAAGCCCATCTCCCCCATGGCTGTCTCCCTGATCTCGCGCATGGCTTCATTAGGATCGCGCAAAGTCTATGGCTTCGACATGACCCGGGGCAACATAATGCAGCTCCTGGTCACCAGCGCCGGAAGACTGTATATGGTGCTGTCGGAGTTCATGGCTCTTCTGGGCAAAGAGCGCATGGCTGCTTTTTTCTCCATCGTCGATCCGATTACCGCAAGGTCCATCCGGGAGCTCGACACGAGCAGGTACCATGGACTTCGGCCCAGACAGCTCCTTGCCCCGGCTATGATCATGACCAGGGCTCCGCTTCTTCTGCCTGGTGTCCTGCAAGCTCGCGCTTTCCCCGACCGGGCTCATGCCGGGGCTCAGAAGGGCTTGAAGAGATTCATGAAAAAGGTGCAGGTCCTGCGCAAATCAAGGGCCCGGCTCGAGGTCGTGGAGAGACAGCTTTTCGAGGCTCTCTTCTATTTTCTCGAGCACCATTCAATGCCCTGCTTCCTGGCTTCACGCTGGGCTGTCGGGCGGATGAAAAAAGCCGCTGCCGGAGCCAGCGAGGAAGAGCTTCGCCGGCTCGAACTGGCTCTTCCCAATAATGTCACCACCGAGATGGGGCTCGATCTCTACCGGCTCTCTCTGGAGCTCGACGAGACCATAGAGATCGATGAGAACGAAGACATCCAGGATCAGACCCTGCCTCCTGGATTTATCGCGAAATGGAAAGGCTTCCTGGACAAGTACGGGCATCGTGGTCCTGCCGAGCTCGATATTGCGGCGCCCCGCTATCGCGATGATCCTTCGATGCTTTTCGAGCAGGTGCGCGTCCTCAGCGAGTCTGCCAGCGAGGAGAACAACCCCCTCAAGCGATTCGATGAGAGCCGCCGTCTCAGAGAAGAGACCTTCGACCAGATCTGTCTGCGTCTGGAAAAGGACCCGCGGCGCAAGCGACGCTTCCAGGCTCTCTATCATGTCTGGGTGACCCTGGGCGGTTATAGAGAGCTGCACAAATATTGTCTGATTTATGTTTTCGACGCTCTCAGGCAGAGATTGCTAGCCGAGGGTGAGCGTCTGGTCAAGAAGAAACGTCTGGAGCGCATCGAGCAGATATTCGACTTAACCATCGACGAAATCGAGAAATATGGCAGCCGGGGCCGCAAAGATCTGGCTGCCATGGCCCGTACCAATCGCGCTCCCTGCGATCGGCTCGCCCAGGTCGGAGCGCTTCCGGCAATCATCGATTCCCGGGGCGAGATCTTGAGACCGCCGCCGCCGGCGGTGGCTGAAGACGGAACCGTGCTGGGCGCCGCCATCTCCAACGGCGTTGTCCGGGGACGCATCAAAGTGCTCAATTCTCCTGATGAGAAACCTCTCGAGTATGGTGAGATTCTTGTTGCCCGGGCTACAGATCCTGGATGGACACCGCTTTTCGTCAATGCCGGCGGTCTCATCCTCGAGGTGGGAGGGCTCCTCCAGCATGGCGCCCTGGTGGCGCGAGAATACGGACTCCCCTGTGTCGGTGGTGTTACCGGTGCCACCACCCTCTGGGAGGACGGCACCCTGGTAGAAGTGGATGGCAGCGCAGGCGTGATCCGGATTATTCCAGACGAAGACTGATGCTAGTAGGTTTGCTCCGTATATATGCTTCCTGCTATTTATTTGCCGGCACTTTCTTCTGCTCTCTCTTTGCACCGCCGGTAGAAGCATCGCCCCTTGGCTCGGTATGGACCGAGCGCCTGCGCAATGACCCCGGCGGCAAGAGAGTGCTTTCATCGGCAACACCATTCTTTTCACTCACAACGTTCCGAAGATCATGGCGAGTATGGGTGGCTCTCAATGTGCTTCGCTCGGAGCGCCCGGGCTGGGAGATCGTGATCTTGCAGGAGGAATACGAAGGAGACAGCCCGGCAGGCTGTCGCGTCCATGGAAATGGAAAAATAAGTCAGGGCTTCGTGAACTCTTTCTCGATAGCGGCGGCTCTGGACTTTTGCTTTTGCTTGCGCAGCAAAGCCGCATAAGCTTTCGCTACTTTTTTCTTGAACACTGGGTCATAGGGCAGGCTTTTGTCTCGAAGCGCTTCCACCGAGCGCTCATATTCCTTGATTGCTTCGCCCGGCTTTTTCTGTTGCTCCAGCTCCTGGGCCTTGAGAAAAGCGTCTCGGGCTGTTGTATCCGGTTTCGGCTGGTCTTTACCTCTCTCTTTACCTGTCTCTTGAGTCTTGTTGCCAGTCACTTTCTCTGTTTCGTTCTTGTTCTCATTCTTCTTATTTACCGGAGGTGGGCAGATCATTCCCGGAAAGACAGGCACTTGTTTCTTCTCCTGGGGCTGCTTTATCTCCCGGTCGTTTTCTGCGATAGCCGGGGAGCCGTTCAAAAGGGCAACGATGAAAGCGACGGCTGCCACGGCTCTCTTTTTGAATGCATCGGCAAGACGTCTTCCCACCGGGCAGTCACGAGTCAAAAGAGTGCCGTCCGGGCGCCGGTGCAATTGAACACAGACCTGACCAGCCTGCATCGCCTCGGACTCCAGAAACTCGGTGGCTTCTTTTCTGGTCATTTTGGAGACGTTATAAACATTGAGCTCGCAGAGAGAGCAGAACCTCACCCTCTCGTCGCCTTCCATGGACTCCCATTTGACCGGGCAGGGGGCAGCAACACAAACGTCATCCAGATCGATTGCAGGTTTTCTCATTTGCACCGGGGTCCTCCTGGGGGGTAACTTAGATTATATGCTTCCATTTCTCATCCTGTGTGCAGTATTACTCCCGATTGCCTTCGGGGCGGCAGCCGCTTTCAAGAGTCCCGAGTTTCTGAGATCCCTTGCCAGGGACGCCCGGTTCGACATCTTGTTTCGCCGCGGACGTCATTCTTGAAAGTCTTGTGTCTTTCCCGGGGCTTATGCCTATTTGTCGACTCATTGATTTTAGACCCGGGGGTGGGAGTATTTTATTTTCGAGGCTGAATTTGAGATATCGCAATATTGCGATATCTCGGATTTCGCGAAAAAAATAGGTACACTCCTCCCCCCACTAGAAAACCGGGAAAAATGGCAGAAGTATTCGACGAGCTCCTCTATGTGGATATAGCTACCCAGCTCTGGGAACTGCGGGAGGATGCTGGTTTGAGCCAGAGGGAGCTGGCCGCAATGGCAGGGACTACCCAGTCGGTGATCTGCCGTATGGAGGATGGAAACTACCGGGGTCACTCCGTGTCGATGATTTCCAGAATCGCCCGGGCGCTGGGAATGAGAATCTATGTCGGCTTCGAGCCCTGTACAAGCGAGCAGGAGGAAAGCGTCAAGCCAGTCTCTATCTAGTAGGTTCTCTGTTAGGAGTGACGATGCCATTCACGCTTATTCCTATGCTGTTTTTCTTCTTCTAGTCATTGCTCTTCACCAGCCTTGACTCATTGATTCGAGTCCCGGGGGTGGGAGTATTTAATTTTCGAGGTTGAATTTGAGATATCGCAATATTGCGATATCTCGGATTTCGCGAAAAAAAGTAGATACACCCTCCCCCCACTGGAAAACCCGGAAAAATGGCAGAAGTATTCGACGAGTTCCTCTACGTGGATATCGCTACCCAGCTAATAAATAGAAGGCGAATAAGGGCTCAAGCCCGGTTGCCCAGATATTCGATAAATTCTTCGATGGCTTCGATCCAGGCGGAGAGATGCTCGGCCAGGTGACCGTATTTCTTTTCGTGGGCAAGGGCTTGATTTTTGAGGGTCTCCCGGTTCTGCTGGTCGGCCATGGCAGCCCGCCTTGCCCAGAGTTCCTTCTGCTGCAGGTCCTGTTCCCGGCGGCTCCTGAGCACATTGGCTATGGACTCGAATCGTTTTACGCTGGGAACGCTTTCCGGTGAAGCTTTCATCCTCTCGATATCGCTTTTGAGCTCTTGCGAAACAGCTTTCACTTTGCTCAACCGCTCTATATGCGTGGCTTCTCGGTCCCGCTCGAGGTCCTTTCTCCAGGCATGAAGAGTGGATTCGCTGAGGGAGTCCCTGAGGATTTTCATATATCGCTTTGTCGTGCTGGCGTCCAGGCGAAGGTTGTTTGCCTGCTCCCGCCAGAATTGCTCCAGCTCATCGAGCTTGACCGAAGTGAGGATCAAGCCTAGATCCTTTGTCACCGGGCGGAAGCCAGAGATGATTTGCTTCAGTGAGAAAAGCTCCTGGAACTGATCTTCAAGCCGCAATACAGCAATCTCGGCAGTTTCGACCAGGCGCTCCTGAAACCCGGGATCGCTTGCCTGATCGGCTCCCGTTGTGCTTCCGGCTCCCTTACTTCCGGCTTTCAGGCGAATCAGCGCATGCCTGGCTTCGGAAAGGGCATTCTGGGCATCGAGATAGACAGCGTCGGGACCCTTCTCCCGGCTGACTCTAGTGGCGGATTCCACCAAATTTGCCAGTTTGTTCAGCATGGATTTCTCCTTATTTCAGATCCTCATTTTAAAATCGGCGCCGGCAGGCTGTAGAGGGCCCGCAAGACGGCGGAGTCGCTATTGGTCACCGAATTGGGCAGGACCTGTTTGTGTCCGGTATGCGAATATTTGAGTCTTTCCACCGGATACATGATATCGATGGGAGAGTCGCTGTTCTGAAGGCCGAATGCATGGCCTAACTCGTGGGCGCCAACAGCCTGGACGATGGCCTGCCATTTTTGAAGGGGTTGCTGCAGGAGGGTGTCCACGGCAATCTGGATAAAGATTGGCTCACCAGGTCCGGTGCTGTATACGGTGCTGGCCAGTTCCTGTCCTTTGAATTTCGAGCACCAGTAAACGAGAATATCGGCCCGGGCGGGATCCTTTACCAGCTTGTATTTCAGGAAGCCTTCCGTGTCGGCCCAGGCCCATTCATCGAGACCTTTTCTAACCGAGACATTGAAACCGTCTTGATAATGCTTCTGTTTGAAGAGAGTGCCGGCGATGTTTCGATTGCGCAGCAATTTCGCCAGCTCGACAATTCTGTCCGGTTTGAGGCGCTCTCCCTGATAGGCTCTGGGAAGCTCCAGCCCATCCGAGATATAGACTTTTACAGGCATGCTCCTTTCGGCCCAGTGAAAGAACTTACCGTTTATATTCAGGCAGCAATATGGCCTGACACGACTGAATTCCTTTCGATAGCTGTCGAAGAATTTCAGGGCGTTCTTCCTGAAAGTGGAAGACTCGTTAGAGACCAGGACCACTTTGATGAGGGCGTCTTCCGCCTGTTTGAAATCGCCGGCATGAACACAGGTAAGACCCAGATAGTACTGGACCGAAGCATCTAGGGGCTCCAGCTCGGTGGCTTGCTTGAACTTCGGGATGGCGCTGCTGAAATCCTTGCGATTGAAACAAGCCATGCCTTCAGAGACCAGGCTGTTGAATCGCCGGCGCTTCTCCAGGGCTTCTTTCTTGACTTTGGCGAAGCCTGTCTGAGGGACGGTCAATCCTGCCGTTACGCAAAGCGAAAGCACGGCCAGGGCAGTTATCGAGGATTTCCGGATGCTCATCATAAGGGTACAGTATAGACCTTTTTAGTCCGTTTCTACTGCGCCCGTTTGCGTTTGGAGATGAAAACGAAAAGCCCCACCAGAACAGCCAGAGCGGTGACGCAGAGGACAGTCACCATACAGAGGACATAGAAAACGATCTGGGCTACCGTGGACTTGATCCCGCCGATTTCCTCCCGGAGCAGCTGGATCTCTTCTTTTACCGAATCAAGGGAGCCGGACACCGCTTGCAGGGGTTTGCTGAGACCGCTTATCGGATGCGACAGGGCCGATATGGGCTTGCTCAGCTCCTGAACCGGTTGACCCAGGTCGGTCAGGGGCTTTTTCAGCTCGTCGAGAGGCTGTTTGAGCTCGTTGATCGGACGTTTGAGACCGGAGATTTCGGACCCGACGGCTTTTATAGGTTGTTGCAGCCCGCTGGTGGTTTCTTTGAGACCGGATAGAGGTTCGTTCAGGCCTTTCAGCGGCTGCTCTAGCTCCTTAATCGCTCCATCAAGCTGTTTGAGCGGGGGCTCGAGCTTCTTGATCGGCTCGCTGAGATTGCGCAGCGGATTCTGGAGGCTTTCGAGACCTTTCTGGGTTCCTTTCAGAGGCTGGAGAAGGGTCATTGGCATATTGAGAGTGGATTCGAGAATATCGAGCCCGTCATCGCGGTCTTCCCGGTCCACAGCCGTCCGGGTGACCGAGGCTTTTGTCTGGGCTGTGTGCCCGCCGACGGTCCGATTCTGTCCGAACTGCAGGTCGGCTCGATCGTCACCGGAGCCGGTGACCGGTTTTGATGGAATCTCTGTGTAGGCGGCAGTTGCCAGCTTCTCATTCGGAGCTTTGTCTGCTTTGCCGAAAAAGAACCACTTCGCCTGGGCGTCTCCACCAGTGGCGAATATGGCGGCGGCCGAGAAAACAGCGATTGCAGTTACTTTTCTGTAATTCATTTTCTTGCGCTCTCCGGTCGTCCAGACTAACACAATAGAATAGGGACGAGATTTTTTTTTCCGTAAACAGGCCTGTGAAAAGCCACTTAGAGCAGCTCCTGAAAGATTTGTCAGAAAGAGAAGACCTCTTTCTGGCTTTCGATCGTGACGGAACCCTGGTGGACTATGCCGATCATCCTGATCTGGCGGTGATGAGCGACGGGTTGAAAGATACTCTCCTTGCTCTGGCCAGGCTCAGCGGCATCGAGATAGCCATCGTCAGCGCCAGATCTATTGAGGCCCTGGAGCGAGACTTCGATGTCGGAGACGGTGTCAGTCTTGCCGGCAACTACGGTCTGGAAGTGCGCCTCCGGGACGGAAGCGCTATCGTCGAGGCGACCATCGCCGAAGCCATACCCGAGCTCAAGACGATCCTCCACCGCCTGGCGCCCCTGGCTGATGAAGACACAGGCGGGATTATCGAGGATCATGGTCTGTCGATCTGTTTGCACTGGCACAGAATTCATAAGACCAGAATGCCTTATGTGCGCGAACAGATCCAGGCGATCAGAGAGGATCTCGATAAAGTTCGCTTTCACGACTATCCGACGAGTTTCGAGTTCATTCCCGACATCGACTGGTCGAAGGCTGATGGGCTCAGGGTTCTCGAGCACCGTCTGGGGCTTGACGAAAAAGATGTATTTTCGCTCTTCTTCGGAGATACCGATTCGGACGAGCCCGGCTTCGAATGGTCCCATGCTCGAGGCGGAAGCTCGGTGCGGGTGGGAAGCTCGAAAGTGGCTTCTATTGCAAAATACAGGTTTGAAAGACCGGCGCAAGTTGGAGAACTTTTGTCTCGATTGCTCGAGCTTCGAACGAGCAGAGGTTAAGTCAGTCGGGCCAGGGCTTTTCAACTTCGGACCGGACAGGTTGCGTCTGAAAAATATCTCACAAATCTGGAAAATGTAATCCTGTGAGGGTTTAATCAGGACACTCGGCAGACGGATGGCTTCGCGATAGTGAGGAAGCCGCGATAGTGAGGAAGCCGCGATAGTGAAGAAGCACCGGCTTCGACCCAACATCTTTCTGCCAGCTAAAAACAGGAAATAGAACAGTCTCGTTTCTTTCTCGTCCCCGACGTCTGTGTGGGCGTGTCCTGTCTTGTACTGGTGATAAAGGTAAAACATATGCTTAGCATCGCATCGTATCGTGGTCCGGGGATGGCGGGTGGCGTCTCCACGGCACTGGCTACCTTGTGGAAGACGGTCGGGGAAAGGGCACAGAACTGGTACTACATCTGCTCCAGGTCCGAGTCGATCAAGTGCGCAAGCAAGAAAGGCGAGGACGACTCCCGGGCGAGCCTGGAGCTTATTCTCAATCCGCAGCTCATACAGGCTCACTATCATTACTGCAATGATTTCATCTGGCCGGTAATGCACGACCTTCCCCAGCATGCCTCGTATCGAAGGCAGGACCGGGAGCGCTATGTGCACTTCAACCGGCAATTCGCTCGCGTTATCGAGAGTAAACGGCGCGGTTACGACAACACTTGCTTTATCCAGGACTATCAGCTTGCCCTTGTATCCCGTCATTTTTCGGGCTCCAAGCAGATCTTCTGGCATATTCCCTGGCCCCGAGAAGTCCAGCCCGAGCATGTCGAGCCGGTCAAAGAGATCGCCGAAGGTCTTCTGGCTTGCGAGACCATCGGTTTCCACACCGCCGAATATGCCGACAATTTCGCCCGCTTCGTCAAAGAGAATCTGAGCGATCATTCCGTGGTTACCTTTCGCAGAGATCGAGACAGTCGTCTCCGGGCGGTTACCGCTGCCGGTGTGCCGGCGACAGAGCGCCACTCCGCCGGACGTCTCCGGGTGCTGGTTCGCAACGGTCTCACTCAGAAAGTGTCGCGAGTCTTTGTCGCCCCGCTCGGTCTGGACATCGATTACTGGCAGCAATTGAGCCGAGCTTCCTCTTCCTTCGACCGGCAGCTCTATGAGATGGGTCTGGGTGACGGCTATATCCTCTCGGTGGATCGGGCCGACTACACCAAAGGAGTGTTCGAGAGGCTAAAGGCAATCGACGTTTTCTTCTGCAAGTATCCGCACTGGGCGGGTCTGACCAAATTCGTCCAGATCTGCGGTCGGACCCGGGCAGGACTCTCGGCCTTCGACCAGTACTGGAGCAAATGCCGCGGTCTTGCCGAGTCGGTGAACCGCCGCCACGGCACGGACAACTGGGACCCCATAGTCTGGATCGACACGCCTGTGAGTCCGGAGCTTCTGTCCGGTTGTTATCGAAATGCCCGAGTGATGATGGTCAACCCGGTCCGGGATGGTCTCAATCTCACTGCCAAGGAATTCTTCGTCTGTCAAAAAGAGGATCCCGGCACCCTGCTCCTTTCGCCGGGCGCCGGCGCCTGGCATGAGGTCGGGGATCATTCTGTCTATGCCGATCCGCATAACAGCCATCAGATGGCCGAGGCTATCGAAGAGAGCCTGCGGATGCCGGTGCAGGAGCGGGAGCAGCGTGCCGGTGCAGTGCTTCGCACGCTTTCGGAGAATACTCTCGAGGACTGGTGCCAGTTCTTCGCTGGACACACCACATCGCAAAATAGCGAAAAACGATATGCTCGATTTATGAACAGGGCTGATTCGCGTGGTGCCGGCAACATCGTTCTGGCTGCCGGAGCCAGGGGGCTCTGAGATTCTCTATTTCATGTCGACAACGGGCGCACCGGCAGTAGTGGTGTAAATCACTTCGCAGTCAGGATGCTTTTCGAGCAGCTGATCGACTGCGCTCTGGCTTACTCCAGGGCAGTTCTCGATGCGCAGCTCGCGTAGCCTCTCGAGTCTGGCGATCTTGTTTATAGCCCGGTTGGTGATCGCAGTGGAGCCCATGTTGATGGTGTTGAGGTCTTTCAAGGCCAAAAGGACATCTATTCTGTTGTCGTCGAGATTGCTGGATTGCAGATCGAGCCAGTTGAGACTGGTGAGGGCGGCAAGGTTTTTATAACCGGTGTCTGAGATCTCCAGACCGGAAATTTTCAGTGATTTGAGATGGGGCAGCTCCTTTAGATAAATGAAGCCGTCACCGTGAATGTTTGGGCAGGATCCCATGGCTATGCCGAATAGACGCCGGGCTCCGGCAAGGTGGGCGAGGTCCTCGTCCCTGACTTTCGTCCTGGTCAGGGCCAGGGCTTCGAGATAAGGCAATTCAGCCACATATCTGAGACATTCGCCGGTGATATTGGCATCATCGGCCAGATCTAGCTTGCGCAGGGATTTGATCTTGCAGACATTTTCGACACCACGGTCTGTTATCTGCGTGGAGTTGATCCTGAGCACCACGAGCCTGTGTCCGATAAGCTTTTTGAGACCTTCGTCAGTGACATTGGACGAGGTGAGATCGACCTCGGTAATGTCAGCGGGCAGCTCATCGAGGCTTTCGTCGTTCATCTCGGCTGATGCTATGCCTGGAATGACGTCGGTGATTTTGCCGGTCTTGCTGCGCGTCTCGGTGAACTGGTCCTGGACCCTGGTCTTGGTCACTACTTTCTTGCCTTCCGATTCTGCCTTTTGGTTCAAGTACCAGTAGCTGAGAGCCATGGAGCCGGCGAAGATTAAAATGGCTCCCGCCAGGAGCGGGATCAGGAGGAGATCTCGCTTGCGCTGCTGGACTTCAAAGCCTGAGCCGGGATCGGGCTCGACGAATTCAGGCTTGCCGAAATGCTCTTCCAGGCTGCTGGCCAGCTCCGCCATGGACTGAAACCGGTTCTCTCTGTCTTTAGCCAGGGCTCGGGCGACAATCTCCTCGAGCTCCGGATCGACGGTGGACTGGCTGTGATCTCGAATAGCCGGAATCTCGCCTTCGGCATGCAGGGATAACATCTCCAGGGCTGAATCGGCCTCATAGGGAAGCCTGCCGGAGAGCACCTCGAACATGAGGCAACCCAGAGAATAGATATCCGATCGGGCATCGAAGGGCTCGCCCCTGAGCTGATCCGGGCTCATATAGCCGGGAGTTCCTGCCAGAGCGCGACTGTCTCCTTCGTCTTCCCTTTCGTCGTCCTGATCGTCGTCTTGATGAATCACCGAGGCGATGCCGAAGTCGATTACTTTCAATCCGGCCACGGTGCGATCGTCTTTGAGTACGATTATATTGGAAGGCTTGAGGTCCCGGTGGTAGATATTGTTTTGATGAGCGTGCTCCATGCCGGCGCAGATCTGGCTGAAGATACGAACGGCTTTTTCCTGGGGTAGAGGGCCTTCGCTCTCGATGATCTCTGCCAGGGTCTTTCCTTCGGCGAATTCCATCACCATATACGGTTGTCCGTCCCTGGTGGCGCCGAAGTCCAGAATTCTGACTATATTGGGATGAGAGAGGGAGCTTGTTGCCCTTGCTTCCTTCTGGAAGAGGATGACTTCTTGTTCTCCCAGCCAGGTGGACGAGAGACATTTGATCGAGACCAGTTTGGAGAGAAGCATATCCAGGCAGAGATAGACGTTGGAGTTCCGGCCTTTGCCCAGGAGACGGACTATCTGATAACGATCTTCCGGCAGCCCCGCCTTGCGGGTGAGAGCGAGATCAGTCTCGTAACACGACTCGAAAGAAGAATCGAGAGAAGAATCTGGCGAGTCGCCTTCCGGGGTCGTTCGGGTGTCTTGATCGAGTTCGGTCTCGAGCTTGAATTCGTCCGGGCGGCTGCAGGAGCAGATATCAGCTCGAAATATCCATTGAGTAAAGGATCCCTGGCGCCCTTTCTCCACCCGTTTGCCGCAAGTGCCGCAGATCTCGGGCTCGACGGTCTCTCGACTTTCGAGAGAGTCCGGACCGAACATATCGCAACTGCAAGTGTTGGCGTCGAACATCCACTGGGTCAGGGATGCAGGCTTGCTAACCCGCCTGGGTTTGTTGCATTTCTGGCAGAGATCGGTCATTTTGCAAGTCGGGTCAAGTTTCGATAACGACTTTGAGGGCTCCGGACTTTCTGAGGATTTCACAGGTTGTCAGGCTTCCCCTGGATGCGAAAGCCAGATCAATATGGGTTTTCCCCACCTGGACGTTTTTCAATACTACTCTTCCCAGCCATTCAGGAAGGGAGGGCTCGACGATCCTGACAGTGTTGTTGAGGGCGTCGGGTTGGATGTTGAAACAGGCGGAAAGAAGCTGGAACATGCTGCCGGCAGCCCAGGCCTGGGGAGAGCAGGATACTGGATAATCGATGGGATTGTCCGAGTCTTCTTTGCCAAAACCGCAGAAAAGCTCTGGAAGACGGTAGTTCTTCTGGGAGAGGGAGACCTCGTAGAGAGCCTCCATGATTTTGTGGAGATCTCGTATCCTGCCGAGCTTCCTGAAACCATGGGCGATCATGGAGTTGTCGTGGGGCCAGATGGAGCCGTTGTGATAACTGATCGGATTGAAGGCCATATTGCTCCGGGCCAGGGTCCGGATTCCCCATCCGGACCAGAAGTCCGGTGCCATGAGGCGATCCGCCACGCGGTTGGCTTTCTCATCATCGAGTATGCCGGTAAAGAGGCACTGACCGGGGTTGGACGAGAGACCGTCCACCTGCCGTCCGTCCGCATCCAGGGCATTGGCCAGGAACTGCTCGTCGGGCATCCAGAAGTCCTTGAGGAAGGATTCTTTGAGCCTGAGTGCGTCGCTGCGCAGGCGGGCACCATAGGCCTTGAAGTTGAGCCGGTCGGCCAGACCGGCGATGGCCATTCGGGCAGCATATAGATAGGCCTGGGCTTCGCACAGGGCTATGGGGGCGGTGGCGAGCTTGCCGTTGGCGAAATTCACCGAATCGTGAGAGTCTTTCCATCCCTGATTGACCAGACCATGGGTGTTTGTGCAATGGTATGTGAGATAGCCTTGCTCGGTCATGCGATTCAGCCAGTCCATGGCGCTCTTTACTTTCGGCCAGAGGCGCCTTGCCAGCTCGAGATCGCCGCTCCAGTCGACATATTCGACCAGGAGCAGGAGCCAGAGCTGGGTGGAATCGACGCTTCCATAATAGGGGGTATGCGGGACCTCGTGGGCGCGAGCCAGCTCGCCGAAACGGATCTCGTGCATGATCCGGCCCGGGCTCTCTTCGGTGTAAGGATCTTCCTTGACGCCCTGATACTTGGCCAGGACGCCGATGGTCTCCCGGCTGATGCCTTGCATATAGGGCAGGAGCTGGAGGGCGGTGATGGCGCTGTCCCTGCCGAAGATAGTCGTATACCAGGGAATACCGGCAGCGATACCATAACCTTTGGGGGTCGGCTGACGGAGGATATAGATGTCGCGCATTCCGCGGTCGATGGAGACGTTGAAAAGCTCGTGGTCGGTGCTCAGCGATGCACCGGCGGAGGACCATTCTTGATAGTCGCGGTCAGCCATCTCCCGGGCGCGATCGAAACCGATGCGGCTGGAATTGGGCGAAAGTTCTTTGCCATTGGCTGCGGTGCTGACACAGATCTCGAAGGCTTGCCTCGATCTGCCGTTGAGCTCGATCTTGAAATAAACGTCGCCGTCCTGGATTCGAACCGGCCTCAAACCGCGAAACTCTATGAGAGTCTCGACCAGAATATTGTCGAGACCACGATAGGCGAGAAAGAGGGAAGAGAGATCCCGGGCCGGTACCGGTATCATCCGCTCGCCCCGGCGGGCACGATTGAGACCGCGCACTTCGAACATATCGGCGAAGTCGGACTGGAAGTGGAACTTGAGCTCGCATTCCAGGCAGGCGTTCAGAAAATTCTCGACAGTGACTTTCTCCCAGAGAAGATCGTGGAGCACCACGTCACGCTGGACGATGATGTTCTGCTGAGGAAGTCCGTCGACCTGGACATTGGTATGCAGGAAAGTTGCAGAGTATCCTTCCGATACGTTGGTGGAAAGAAGGGACATGGGTACACCGTTGAGGGTCATCTCCCATTCGCCTATATGTCTGGTGTCATAGCGATAGTAGCCGTATCCCAGCGTGTTGCAGGCTGGAATGCTGGCTGATTGATCGAGCACCAGGAAATGGCTGCCGTTTTTCAGGACCATCCTTGGATGCGCCGCATCAGTGAGAACGAAGGGCATGCCGTGGCAGGGCGGTCGTCTATCGACTTTATAGCGGCCATGCTCTTTTGTTTTGAGTGACCTGGCGTAAATAGGTTTCATCGAGGGTTCCATCGAGACAGTATATATTATTTGCAACCCACATCTCAAAGGCCCCTCGATATTCCACGACGCGGATCGAGCCTGATCAGACCGGCTTCCCTGGCTGTCTCCAGGGACTCCTGCAGGAGACCAGACTGGCCACAGCCTCTGCCGCTCTCTTTCTGAGCTCCCCGCTTTCATGGAGGTCGATGTATACCGGCCGAGTCACTGCGATCATCTCGGTATTTCCTCGCGAACCAGAGCCCTCGCTTCCATGAGGGCGAATTTCACATCGCTGATATCCTCGTAGCGCTGGCTCAGGCTCTGGGCCGTCATTTTAGAGACGATTTCATCGATATGGCTCGGGATCTCGCTGTCCAGGGCTGAGGGGTGCGATACTGCATATGGTTCGGGTTCGATGCCGGTAAGAAAATAGTGGAGCATGCAGCCCAGGGAGTATATGTCCGATCTGGGCACGATCACCCCTTCGAAGGTCTCGGGGGCCGAATATCTGATCGGTACACCGATCGAAAGGTTGGCGGAGGTCGAGAGCTTCTCCAGAATAGGAAGCTCGACGAGCTTGATCTCCTCTTTTTCGGTGAGGACGAAGCAATCCGGAGCTAGATAGCCGAATCCCTGCCTGGCCTCGAATACGTCAAGACGAAGCATCATCACCTGCTGGTAATGAAGCGATTCGATGATATCGCATATAGTGATCGCTATTTTGAGCGCGTCACGGATTCCCATCTTGCCGCTTCCCGACATCCTCTGAGCCAGGCTCTCACCATCGATATTCTCGAAGACGACGAAAACCCGGCCGCCTTCGACGAAAACATCGAGCCATCGAACGATATCTTTGTGCCTGTAGAAGGTATTGGCTCGGACGGCGCGCTCGAAGGAGGGCAGGACCTCATCGCAGACGTCGTTCTTGCTGCGCCTGGCGATGACGAGTTGTTTGATGGTAACCGCGGTCAGGTCTCGGAAGAGTACCGGCTCGCTGTCCTCTTTGATGCCCAGCAGCTCGAGGTCTTCGTCCTTCTCGATGCGACTGTCGATGGTGCGCGCCCGGTAGCATATCGAGCGGAGATCGGTCCTGGTATGCTCTTCGATCTCGTACCTTCCCTTCTTCAACCTGGTGCCGGCGGGAAGGACCAGCTCCGAGAAGACCCTGCCTCTATTCTTCTGCGGCGCTGCCGGCAGATGCCGGAAGAGTCCCATGCGCTCGCCGAATTCCCAGACTGTGCAATAGGCGAGGGGCCATAACTGGGTCTTCTGCACGGCCAGTGAAAGAGCCGGATTGGTGATGGCGTGCCGGGCATACTGGCTGATGGACTTCAGGAGCAAGCCGAAATCCGTGGGACTCTCGAAGCATCGAGAATCAACGAGGAGCGCCTGACCGGTGAAAGTCCTGATGCTCAACATATGGAACTGTTCTTCGCCCTGCCTGTGTTTCTCCAGATGGACCAGGGCTATATCCCGCCAGGGAAGACAGGCTGGCAGGCTGGCCAGGCGTTTGCCGGCCCAGTTAATCCCGATTTTCGTCGGTGAGACCGAGATATTGCTCGGCATGATCAGTTTTGCCGGTCTCAGGCTTCCGCGTGCTTTCACCTGGACGGCACCGAGAATGAGAACAAGCACCATGGTGACGAGACTGCCGCCAGCCACGGCTATGAGCAAGGAATCGACGCCTCCTTTTGCGAAGCCCAGAGAGGCGAGGAGGGCAATATAGCTGATCAGATACCAGATGAAAAAGATAGGTTGAATATGGCTGAGAAAACAGAGCCTGTAAGCCAGGAGGTTGTTGCCCAGATCTTCGGCGGGGCTGGTGGCCACTCGGGTGCAGTCGTAGGGGAAACGCAGGTCCGGCTCCACCATGGTGGTGCGGTAGAGTCCAATTTCAGTTCGTTGCCTGAGGGACCACATCGGCTCGATGATGCTCTCCATCGGATCTGTCTGATCAGTTTGATCCGTCAGATCCGTCAGATCCATAGAGCTGGAGCTGCCCTGTGCCGTTTCGCTGTCGTCTCTATCCGTCATGCTCTTCCTTCTATATGACTCGCTCTTCCATCGAGCCACTCGACTATCGCTCTCATGTCAGGACGTCTGCGCGGTTCGTCCCTGGTGCAGGCATGGATCAACTCTTCGATCAAGTGGAGATCACCACCAACGGTGCCAGGTGGCAGGTCGATACTCGCTTCGGGATCGGTTTGCTGGATCATGAAGTAGGCGAGTTTGCCAAGGCTGTAGCTGTCGCTGGCGGGCGAGCCTTTGCCGGCAAGCAGCTCCGGTGCCCCATAGGTGGATCGTGAGCTGAGCAGACGATCGGCGTGCTTGCTGATCATGGCACGCACCAGGGGGGGCTCGCTCAGTCCAGGTTCCCCCGCGCCGGAGAGCGAGACGGTATCTGGCTCGACGGCGCCATGAAAGGAGCCCGCTCTGTGAAGGGCGTCGAGATGACCGGCCAGACGCAAGAGAGTCTCTTTCGCAACCGCCGGCTTGATCTTTCTCCTGCGGATCGACTTGCGAAGGGATTCCCTGCCTGCCGGGCCAATTTGCACGAAGAGGCTGTCTGCGTCGCTCCAGATGTCCTTCGGTATAGATTGAAGCTCGGGGGCTCTGTCTTTCAGTATGTCCAGGACCGCGCTTATCTCGGATACGACCTCGGTGCGTTTGCTCTCGTCGAGCCAGCCAAGCCAGTATTGCTTGACGATGTGCGGTTCTCGCTTCTGGCAGTCGCAAATATAGCTGGCTGTGATTCCTCCTGCCGAGACTATGGAGGCTACTCGATGCGGAGGCAGGACGAACTCGTCTCCTGCCTTCAAATGCTCGAAGAGCTCCAGGCTCAGATCGGCAGGCAGGTCCACGTTGTTCGTTTTCAGCCTCACATAAGCAGGCGAGTTGTTGTGCTCGAATTCCCACCACTTCTCGATGCTCTCGAGAAGATCCGGAGGGGAGCCGGGCGGCAGATCGGCTTTTGCGAGAACCTCGAGCATGGACTTCAAGTCCTCCTCGCCAAGCCTGATCAGGGCGAACTGTGCGTAGCGGCCATTTTTGAGATTGAATTTGAGCAGATGCCCGGCAGTCTCCTTCCCGTCCGTGAGAATGATGGAATCGATTTCGCTCCATGGCACTTCCAGGCGACCGCCCAGAGTCCAGGTGAAAAACCAGGGGAAGCGCACTGTCTCCTTGCTCATACCGATAGTGGTGCGGTCGAGGAAGAAACCGACGAAGATCAGATAGAGGAAGAGAGCGAGCCCTATCAGGCTGAAGAGAGCCATGCTCAGATTGGCGAGGATCGAGAAGCCCAGGAAGAATGCCGAGATCATGAAGAGCCCTTGAATTCTTCGTCTGGTGCTCAGGATGACGGTCCGATTGTGCGAGGGCACCGCCAGGTGACCGGGAAGCTTGAGCTCGACCGTGCCGGAGTTTTCAGTCATGATCGGTACCTTCCATGGACCTGGAGAGAGCTTTCAGATCCTCGGCCAGCTCTCGGGCGGTGGCATATCTGTCGGGCAGTTCCAGGCTGGTTGCTCTGGCGACGATCCTATCCAGCTCCTCAGGCACGGTGCTCAGGACTTTCGCCGGGTGGCAGACCGAAAGGGCTTCTGGCTCCTGTCCGGAGAGCAGGAAAAAGAGCGTCGCCCCGAGAGCGTAGATATCGCTCTGGCAGGTGGACTTTCCTTTGAATTGCTCCGGGGGCATGTATGATTGCTTGCCGACCACAAGAGAAGTCCTGATCTGCAGGTCTTCTCTCGTGACATTGAAATCGACCAGCTTGAGATGATTTTCCCTGCCCACCAGAAGGTTGTCCGGGGTGAAATCCTGATGAACGATGGGGGGATCCTGATTGTGCAGGCACTCGAGGATCTCGCACATTTGCAGACCGTAGTCCAGGCAACGTCGAGCTTCCAGTGATCCCTCCTGCTCGACCATCTGTTTCAGCGAGGGCCCGTCGACATGTTCGAGAACCAGGTAGGCTCTCTGATCCTGAACGAACACATCGAGCAGATCGACAATTCGCTCATTGCTGATTCTTCCGAGAAGGGCTATCTCCTGCTCGAAACTCTTGAGTGCTCGCCGGCGGTCGTGCGCTTCGGAGGACTCCGGAAGGATGTATTCTTTCAGCACTACTTGCGGTGCGCTGCCGAGATCATTCCTCTTGGCCAGATAGACGGTGCCCTGCCCTCCGGAGCCGATTTTGCGAACGATTTCGAGCTTGTCGTCGTTCATCTTGGTTCCCGGAGGAAGCACCTGGGTCCACTTACGCTTCTGCTGCTCGAGCAGCGCCTGGCTCCAGATTTCTGTATAGCGTGTTCCGACTGTGCTCGAGTCGAATATGAGGAGTTTCATGTCGTCGCTGATAGCCCCCTCCGGGGCGAGGCGATCCATGGCGGACCGCAGGACTTTGAGCTCGGCAGCGGTCCTGATGGTGTGGAGGTCGAGACTCAGATGCCTGGAGCCGAATCTGAGCTCCAGGACTCGTTCATGCCGCCCCTTTTTCTTTTCCTCCCTGACCCGGGCTCCGGTGAGCGCTTTCCACGGGTAGAGCGAGGATCGCAAGCTCATCGCTCCGGTCCATTGTTTGCGAATGCCGTCCCGGGTGATGATCAGATTGGTGGGTTCCAGAATGGCCTTCAGGGAGAATCGGGCACCGAGCTTGAGAAGCACGAGCATATAGACCACGAGAATCGAGAGGAGGGTGACGAGCAAGAGACCTCGGATAAGGAAATCGTGGAGAGCAGAGTGGAAGATAGGCAGGGATATGGTCCGCAAGACAGGCCAGACGATGGAGTCGACCAGAACTGGCACGCCGGTGGCGACAAGCTTCATCAGCAGTATGGGCAGAAAGAGGAACAAGGTAACGGCAGCAGAGACTTCGCCACCTGTCCCGCCCGACCTGAGCTCTTGATAGAGAACAGCGATATCGCGATGCAGGTGCCCATACTCGAGGACAGCTTCCATACGAGATGGGGCTGCCGGCGGCACGGATTCTTTCACGACAGCGAGTTCCTCGGCGGGCGATGCTTCGAGATCGGCCTCGATACTCTCCTTCGAGTCCACCAGTCTGGTTTTACGGCCCTCGAAGACTTCCGTCATCAGCCACCGACTTGTTGCAGATCCGACCCGTCCCTGACGGCGGTGCTTCCGGCGGCTAGCCGCTGAAGAACGTCCCTGACGGCTTTGATGTCCTGAGGGCGGTCGCTCTCATCCAGCCGGGTTAGGCTCTGCACCAGCCTGTCGAGATCCTCGGGTATGTCGTCGCGCAGAGCCGAGGGTGTCGAAGAAGCCAGAGGCTCGGGATCGCGACCGGTGAGGAAGAAGTGGATACTGGCGCCCAGTCCGTACAGATCGCTTCTGGTGCTGCATTTGCCGCGCACTTGCTCGGGAGGCATGTAGGCTTGTTTGCCTACCAGGGTACCGGTGGCTTGACCTATGTACTCGTTTGCGGCTCCGAAGTCGATCAGATTGAGCCTGCCGTTATCATCAAGGAGCATGTTGTCCGGTGTGACATCACGGTGGATGACCGGCGGCTCCTGACCGTGGAGATAGTCCAGGACCTCGCTCAGGTCCAGGCTCCAGGCGATCACGTCTGCTATGCTCTGGCGGTTGTTCTTGCCCAGAATCTCCCTGGTGTCGCTGCCCTCTATGTACTGGAGAAGCAGGTAGTCTCTGCCTTCCTCCACGAAATGGTCGTAAACGCTGGCGATCCTTTCGTGACCGAGTTTCAGGAGGATTCTGGCTTCTCTCTGAAAATGCTCGCGTACTTTCGATTTGTGCTCTTCGTTCAGGTGGTCGGGCACCACCGATTCTTTTACGACATATCTGACCTTCTCGTCATCCTCGACCAGATAGATGGCGCTGAAACCTCCCGAGCCTATCTGTTTGATCACGCACAGGGAGTTGCTTTTCAGTCTGGAGCCCGGGTTCAGGGGAACGAAAGCTGTAAAAGTGTAGTTGTCCCTGAGCTGCTCCTCCCAGAATCTGGTATAAGAGAGCTCCGGGCGATTATTTTGTTCGGTTTTTTCCAGCTCCAGAAGTCGTGGCAGCTGGGAAAGTCGCTTGTCGGGTTTGCACCGGGTCGCCCACTCTTCCATGGCGTTGACCAGGATGTTCAGGCCTTGCGGGTCGAAACCGGAAAGCTTCAGCTCCGCCGTGCCCCCGGAGAAGAACTCGAGCTTGATCGAGGCGCCTCCATGACGAATCGGTGAATCCTCGCCGTCACCGGCGATATTGATGTTGATTTCGCTGATATCGTTCCAGAGCCTGGTGCATTTGCCGCTCAGGGAAAAGAGGAAACAGGAAGGGAACATCAGTCCGCGCTCGGCGATTATGATGGCGTCGCTGGCGTAGAGAAACCAGCCCAGAACCCCGGCGAGGAAAAGAAGAGGAATGGCCGCTGCCGTCACCGCCAGCATGGAGACCTCATTGCCGTAATAGCTGAAGGCGCCGAGGAGAAGCACCACAGTAGCGCCGATGAAGCTAAAGTCGATGATTCCCTTGAGCTCCGGTTTCAGTTTCCTGTACCGTTCTCTGAATGCCGCTCCGGTGGCGCCTCGGTAGGCGATTGTCGTACATCGCTTCCTGGCAGTACTGATCGTCAAAAGTTTCATTTCTATTCGCCTTCGAGGACGCTTCCGATATTTTTATACCCATCCTTCCTTCCGGGGGAAACTGATATAAAGGAAGAGTCTCTTCGGCGGGAGTGCCTTCCTTGCTGCGGCTTTTCGTGGTTCTTGCTCTATTCTGCTCCGCCGTTACCGGTGGAGCCCAGCCGGTCCTGTCCAGGGTCATCGACGCCGAGATCGAGCATAAGGAGTTCTTGCCTCCTGTTCCTGCCGTTTACCAGGCAGGCGCGGACCTGGACGCTGCCGCGCCTGTTGTGAGGGTGGAGTGGTTTCCGGTACCGGACTGGATGGCGGGCACCTGGCAGAAGGAGGGAGATCAGGAGACCTTCGAGGAGGATTTCACCTCGGGACGACAGCAGCAGACGAATTTCTGGCTGAGCAATCGAGTCAGTCTCTCATTCGGGCACCAGGTGGACGCACTCAACACTGTCTGGCACGCCGAGATCCTTCCTTTCAGGGCGGATGGCAATCGCCAGGGTGGCAGGGACAGACGATATGTCATCGATATGAGCTGCAACCGGTCTACTCCTCAATTCGTCAGCCTGCGTTTCCACTCTGTGGTGGCTGCTGTGGATGGTCGAGGTCGGGTGCAGGGAAGCCGGCAGCAGGAGGAGATTGTCAACTTCAGCCCGGGCGCGTCACCTGGCTCGGTGGCAAGCGAGAGCTCGACGAAGACGTTTACCGATCGGGGACAGCCGCTTTATCTCACCGATTCTCATACGATTCGGACCCGGACGGCTCCCTTCCGACCGGTGGATTTCTTGAATGGCATCGATTTGCGCCGATCTTTCGCCGAGTTTCTGAGCGCCCGGAATATGTCGAGCCGGATTCCGGCGTGGCTTGGCAAGTCAAGAGAGGCTCCCCGGAGTTCCTCGGCGGAATAGCGGCAGGCTCTCCGGGCTCCTGGAGTTTTCCGGTAAAGAGATCCCGATCACAAATTCACGCTTCTTCTAGCGGCTGGAATTGTTCTATCAATCCTGCTTCAATTACTCACTGTTACTAGAAGGAAACAACATGAAGCTGGCGGTTTTCCGGGCATGCCTGGCCTTTCTCGTTCTCACTACCACATTCCCTCTTCCAGTGCGGGCAGAAGAGTCTCCGGTAATGCGCTCGCTCAAGACGGAGCTCGATCGCTCCTTCGCCAGGCTCAAGAAAGCTGGTGACGCGCCCCTCTACTATCTTGGCTATCGACTGTATGACACGACGACCTACTATATCAGCGCCGAGTATGGGGCTCTTACCGGAGAAGTCGAGCCTGTGCGGCGCCGCACCTTGAACGTGGATGTCAGGGTGGGTTCGCACCAGATGGACAATACCCACAGGAGCGGGAACTCGGGTATGTTCAATGTCCTGGATGCTCTCAGCGGCCAGACCCAGGTCTATGTTCCCATGGAAGACAATGATCTGGCTCTCCGGCACGCCCTCTGGCTTCAGACCGACCGGACGTTCAAACGGGCCCAGCAGCAGTACTCCAGAGTCATGGCCAGCCGGGATGTGAATGTCACGGAAGAGGACAAGTCCAATGACTTCTCCAGGGAGGAGCCAAGCCGCTATTTCGAGCCTGCCAAGAGTATCTCCCTCAATCTGGACCAGTGGACCAGGACCACCAAGAATCTTTCGGGGATATTCCGAAAATACAAGGACATTTACGCATCTTCGGTGGTTTTCACTGCCAAGGTCACCAGACGATATCTAGTGAACAGCGAAGGAACCAGCATAGAGGACAGTCGGACCGATTTCCGCATCTACGCTATGGCCCAGGCGCGTGCCGAGGATGGCATGAATCTCTGGCTCTACGATGATATCGATGCCACCAGTCTCGAAGAGTTGCCTGACCGGGACGGGCTTGCCGAGCTGGTCAAGCGCACCGCCGACAATCTCGATCGCCTGCGGACCGCGTCCGTGGCTCAGCCATATGTCGGCCCGGCGATTTTGCGCTCCCGGGCCGCCGGCGTGTTTTTCCACGAGGTCTTCGGTCACCGGATGGAAGGGCATCGCCAGAAGGACGAAAAGGAAGGACGGACCTTCACCAAGAGTGTCGGGCAGCAAGTCATGTCGCCGTTTATCAGTGTCTATGACGATCCGACCCAGGAGCTCATGGGCGATCTGCACCTGAACGGAACCTACAAATACGATGACGAAGGAGTGCCTGCTCAGCGAGTCACTCTGGTGGACAAGGGTGTCCTCAAGTCATTCCTCATGTCTCGTTCGCCGGTGGAAGGTTTTCCAAAGAGCAACGGTCATGGACGTTGCGCTCCTTCCCGGGATCCGGTGGCGCGCATGGGCAACCTGATTGTTGAGTCCGAGAAGACTGTACCTTACGATCAGCTCCGTGCCATGCTCATCGAAGAGGTAAAACGCCAGGGGAAAGAGTATGGACTGATTTTCGATGATATCGCCGGCGGTTTTACACTGACCACCACTTCCGCTCCGCAGGTCTATAGCCTGCAACCACTGGTGGTGACCAGAGTTTTTGCCGACGGCAGGCCGGACGAGCTTGTCCGGGGAGTCAAGATTGTCGGTACTCCACTGACCGCCCTGGAGAAGATCATTTGCACCAGCGACAAGACCGACACCTTTAACGGCGTATGCGGTGCGGAGTCCGGAATGGTACCGGTTTCCGCGTCCTCCCCGAGTCTACTGGTAGGCACTCTGGAGGTGGAGCTCAAGGACAAGCGGCAGGACAAACCACCCCTGTTGCCGCCTCCTTTGTTCGACGGTGATGGAAGCGACGACGAACATACCACAGGGCCCGAAGCCGACGAGAAGGGGAGCAAGTGACCATGACCGAGCTGAAGATCATCTATCGCGTTTGCTTGCTGGTTCTGATTCCCTTGATTCTGGGTGTTTCTCCGGTCTGTGCCTTCACCGAGACCCCGGACGAGGACGATGCCGTATTCACTGCCCTGGAAGACGAGATGTCTCGTACTCAGAAGCGACTGAAGCTGGACAATCATGAGAAGCCGTATTTCGTACAGTACAAAGTAATCGAGAGCGACATCTACTATCTGGCCGCCAGTTGCGGCGCCATCTCACAGGACCGGCGCAGCCGCTCGCGGCGTCTTTATACCGATCTCAGAGTGGGAGACTACAAGCTCGACAGCTCCGGCGGCGGATCCGGCTTGAGCGGACTTTTCGGCAGCAAGTCAGGAACCTCGGGAAGGCAGCTTCCCATCGAGGACGACTACTATGCAATCCGCCAGGAAGTCTGGCTCGATACCGATGATGCTTACAAGAAAGCCATCGAGACTTACGAGGAGAAGAAATCTCATCTGAAGTCCAATCCGGAACAGGATCGTCTGGGCGATTGGACCCGCGAGAAGCCGGTGGTTTTTATCAAGCCGAGCGTCAAGCTCGAGGTGGACGAGAAGAAGTGGAAGGATGCCACCCGCAAGCTCTCAGCTCTTTTTCTCAAATATCCGGAAGTCGAGAACTCGGTCGTTGTTTTCAGTGCCCAGGCAGGCAATGCCTGGCTGATCAATAACGAGGGCTTCAAACACCGGGACGGCAAGCTTCAGACTGTCCTGTCCGCGTCGGCCAAGGTGCGGGCCGAGGACGGCAAGACATATACCGACGTGGAGTTTTTCACTTCTCTGAGCTCCCAGGATATGCCGTCCATTGAGGTGATGGAGAAACGTGTGGATGGTCTGGTCAAGCGTCTCATACGGGTCTCCCGGGCGCCCCTGGCGGAGGAGTTCAGCGGTCCCGTGCTGTTCAGCCCGGAGGCGGCCGGACCGCTGTTGCACGCAACGCTTTCGCAGACCGTGGCTGGTGCCAACGAGAAGAGTGGCGGGGAGTCGCTCTTCCAGCACGCTCATCCGTTCAAGAATAAAATCGGTTCCCGGGTGGCGTCGCGAATGCTTACCGTGGTGGACAACCCCAACGCTACCGATTTCAAAGGTCAGAAGCTCTTCGGCAGCTATGAGGTAGACGATGACGGTGTGCCTGCTCAGGAGATTACCCTCATCGAGAGGGGCGTTCTCAAGACTCTTTGCACCAGCAGGATTCCCACCAGGGGTGTGGACGGGAGCAACGGTCACTCCGGAAACGGAGTGGGGACGGTGAGTATATTGATGGTCTCTGCCGATCCTTCTGTAAACGCCAAGAAATTGAAGAAAAAACTCATCGACCTGGGCAAGGAGCAGGGCTACGACTACGTATATATAGCCAGGAGAATCGCTCAAATGCCTGACTGGCTAATGAATATGGGGGCCGCTATCAGCAGCGTCTTCTCGAAGATCCAGGGGTCTTTGAGCCTGCAGCCTACCGAGCTGTATCGTGTAAGCGTCACCAACGGCAAAGAGGAGCTCGTTCGCGGTGCCAGTATTCTCGTTCAGCCTTCCAGGCTGCTAAGAGATATCAGCGCCGCCGGCAACGAGCAGAAACCGGTTCTGGTAGCCCAGGGACAGTACAATGCCATGTCCATCGTGGTGCCTGCGGTAATAGTCAGGGATGTGGACATTCAGGAGCCTTCCAAGAAGGCCGAGAAGCCCCCGATATTGCCGAGCCCGCTCAGCATTCCGGAGGCGAGCCCGAGCCCCTAGCCATATTGACGCAATGGCGGGAACTCTTGCTATGATCGCCCTATGGCAGGAAGCTCCGAGATTACATATGTTGAATGCCCCTCGTGCCTGAGACGCAACGATCAGGGTATGAGCTTCTGCATGTATTGCGGCACCGGGCTTTCGGGTTCCGGCGAGAGAGCCGGCACCGCCGATTTGCGATCGCTGGTTCCCTGTCTGAAGTGTGGCAGAGCCGACGAGCTGAGCAAGAGCTTCTGTGTATTCTGTGGTGCCGAGATCTATGTGCCGGGCGCTTCCGCTCCTGATTCTTCGGCTTTCAAGAAATTCAGCTGGGAGTTGCAAAGAATCGACGACATCGATGTGATGAAAGCCGATCCTGAGCAGCCCATCAAAGCAGCCCACCGTCAGAAGGCTGTCAACTGGTCTCTGCTTCTCGGGTTTCTCGGGGTGCTCTCCGGCGCCGGGGCTGCTTTCGCTCTGGGCGGGCACACCCTGGAGACGGCTTATCTCAAACTGGTCCTGCCTGCTGAAGGGCTTGTCATTTACGCTTCTCCCTCCTCGACCTCGTATGTCCTGGAGAGCGAGGATAAGAAATTCTTTCTAGCCGGACATAGCGGCCGGGACGGCTCGATATGTATCAAAGATGTGCCGCCCGGGAAGTATACTGTGAAGCTCAGCGCTCCCGGACGTAAGACCGTGCGCCAGAAAGTGCCGGTGGAAGCTAAGCGCACAACGCTTCTCGGCTATCCGGAGAAGATCTTATTGCCGGAAAAGGGCAAATGGTAGATATCATGGAAAGCAGACCAGGGGAGAGCAGACCAGCCAGTCGAACTTGTCCTACCTGTGGCAGAGCCCTGCCCGGTGATGCGGTATTCTGCGGTTTCGACGGTACCATTCTCACCAAGCCTACTATTATCGAGTCCTCCAACAAAGTCTGTCCTCGTTGCCGGAAGATCTATCCTTCCTATGCGCTTTTCTGCCCGGTAGACAGCGCCCAGCTCGTCGAAGAAGACAATATGCGGGCTTCCCGGCAACAGATGCAAGCCATGCCCGCCCAGCAAGGCACCCAGGCTGGATCCGGCACTGTCGATATCAATTCGGCCAAGGGCGGCACCACTTTCATGGATAACGCCAATCTGGAAGCCGCGCCACTTACCGGGGCTTATTTGCAATCCGGGGACAAGGTGACCTCTATAGGATCCGAGACCGTCGGCGGCGAGGATCTCGCTTCCTCATCACCGGAGACCGATGCCCAGATACTTGCCACCAGTGGCGGCTATCTCGGTAATCTAATCGGGAAGACCATCGACAAATATCTGATTCAGTCCATGCTTGGCGAAGGCGGCATGGCCGTCGTCTACAAAGCTCACCACACGATCATGGAACGCACCGTGGTGATCAAGGTCATGCAGGGCTGGATGCTCTCCAACCAGAAGTCGGTGGAGCGCTTCATGCGAGAGTGCAAGGTCACCGCCAAGCTCAATCATCCCAATATCGTCACAGTCTACGATGTCGGGGCGATCAACGGCAAAGCACCATATCTGGTAATGGAGTATATCAAGGGCGAGTCCCTGGCCGACCGACTGCAAAGGCAGGGCGCCCTCTCGTTCAACACCACCGCCAATATCATCATCCAGATCTGTCGCGGCTTGCAAGAAGCGCACAACCTCGGGATCATTCACCGGGATTTGAAGCCTGACAATATTCTTCTTCAAGATAAGTCGGATCGCCCTGACTGGGTCAAGATAGTCGATTTCGGTATCGCTCATTTCCAGCATGGGGCCGGACAGCGCCTGACCAAAACAGGCAGGATGGTGGGCACCCCCGAATATATCGCGCCGGAGCAGCTCAAGGACAAGCCCATGGATGTGCGCACGGACCTGTACGCCCTCGGCATCATGATGTATGAGATGCTCACCGGTAAAGTGCCCTTCGATGGTGAGAGCGCCGAGTCTATCCTCATGAAGCACCTCCTCGAGGAAGCCCCGCCGATGTCGGTGCACAAGCCCGAGTTCAAAGATGGCACGCCTTTCGATAGCATTATCACCAAGCTGCTCCAGAAAGAGCCGGATGCCAGATACCAGACCGCCACCGAGCTCAGGCTCGATGTCGAGCAAGCTCTCTCCCAGGTGCGCATGCGCCGCTCTTGAGCGTTTGTTTTGATCTTCGGCTAATTTCCGGTCCGGCTCCGTCAGTCTCTTATTACTGGATCAATTACTGAAATCGGCCCTGCAATGAACTCAAAAGCTTCACCGGCTCTTTCTCTGGCTCTTTCCCTGGCACTTTCAGCAGCGTCCGTTCTGGCGCTCTATCCTTGCACGCCTGTGCTGGCTCGCAAAGCGCTCACCATAGAGGAAATCGAGGCGGAGATAGCCAGAGCGCGGAGCGCCGGTAAGCTCGAGAGCAAGAGCGATCTGCTCTATCGTCTCGGGGAGGCTTATTTCGAGAAAGGGCAATTTGCTAAAGCGAAAAAGTATATCGAAGAGTCACTGGCTATAGAAGACCGGCTCAATCGCAAACCGGGGGAGGCAGACACCTTTGTAGGCCGGCTCCATACCCGGGTGGCTCTTGCCGAGATAGATATAGCCCTGAAAGATCTCGACGAGGCCGGAAGACTATATAGGGAAGCCGCCGCTATCGCCTCCGAGCTCGGTCTCAAAGGCGAAGCCGCCAAGCTCTCGGCGCACCTGGGCGGTCTCGACGTCAAGCGAGGACGCCTGGACGAGGCCCGGCGCTCTTTCGAGCAGGCCCTCGATGGGGATGTCGAGACCAAAATAACCGCCTGCATCGGACTGAGCACTATCGAGCGGGCTCGAAAGAACTATCAGGAAGCATTGAAAACCCTCAAGCAGGCGAAAGAGCTTGCCGGAGAAGAAGTGGATGCCACCACATATGGTCGCCTGCTCTTCGAGACCGGTCGTGTCTATTCGGACATGCAGCTTTCGGACAAGGCCATCGAGGCCTATTCGCAGGCCGTCAAAGAGCTCGAGAGCGATGGCGAGCTGGTGCTGGCTGCCAGAGCCCTGAGCGAGGTAGGCAACCTGCATCTGTCCGAGCGTAGACCTGCCGAGGCCCTGAAGGTCCTGGAAGTGGCAAACGATGTCTTGAGCCGTGAAAAAGATCCTCTGTCTCTTTCGCGCTGTCTTATCTATCTGGGAGCAGCCCGAGCCGAATCAGGGGATTTCGAGAAAGCTCTCGAGTGCCATCGCCAGGCCGAGAGTCTCAGTAAAAAGACCGGCGAGAAGCAGGACCTGCTCGAAGCGATCTCCGAGCAGGGATTCGATTATTTCCTTCAGGGCAATGCCGAAAAGGGTCTGAAAGAATTCTTGCGGGCCAGGAGATTCGCCCGGGACAATCATTTGAGCGATCCCGAGTCTCGGGCTGATGTCCTGAGAGACTGCGGCATGGCTTATCGCAGTCTCGGTCAGATCGATCCGGCTCTGCAATGCTATCAGGAGGCTGCCGACCTCTACGGCCGTGCCGGTCGCAAACTCAAACAGGCGATCATGTACGACAGTATCGCGGTAGCTTATCTCGATTCTAATAAGCCGGACGATTTCGAGCAATTCCATAAGAAGGCGGCGGATGTCTTCGCCGGTGCCGATAAAGAAGTAGATCAGGAAGCAGCTTCTCCGGATAAGAAAAACGTGAGCACCATTCTCTCCCGGACGAGAGGCTCTCTCTCTTACAATTATGGGCAGTACTGTCTTTATAAGAGCCGTTTTGCCGATGCCATTCCTGTATACGAGCAGTCTCTGGAAGCTTATCGAGAGGGCGGTGACAGGCTCGGTCAGTGTCATGCCCTGCGCGGTCTCGGCCTGACTTTCCTTTTACTGGGCCAGGCCGGAAAGTCACGGGACTATTATGGTCGGGCAAGGGAGCTGGCTGATTCGATCGGCAATATCGAGAGCCAGTGGGACTGTTTTACCGGTCTAGGCAAAGCCTGCATGAAGCTCGGCGAAACGCAAGAAGCGGAGAAGAACCTCTTGCAGGCTGTCGCCCTTGCGGACAGGGAGCGCAAGCAATATACCAGAGATACTTTTAAAACCGCCAATCTCACCTTGCGGGAAGACTGCTTCCGGGATCTGGTATCGCTTCTGGTGAAAGAGAAGCGCAATGATCTAGCCCTCGAGATCGCCGAGCGCGGCAGAGCCAGGGCATTTCTCGATATGCTCGAAGGACGCGGACAGAATTCGCTCGGTAAGGTGGCTCTTGTCAGTGAGGATCTCAACGATGATAGCGGTGGCTCGCCGGGGAAAGAGACTGCCAGACCATTGCAGATCGCCATGGCCAGTTCTCCTATAAAAGGAGACGGCCCGTCAGGTTTCCGCTCGGTAAGCGTGGTTCCCAGGACGTCGTCCCTGGTGGAGGTATCGGCGATCTCGCCTGTCAATGCCAGACCTGCTTCCATGACCGAGTTGAAGAGCCTGGTCAAGGCGAGCGGGTCCTATGTAATCGAATATCTGACCCTGCCGGACGGTGTGATCATCTGGGTCCTCAATGACCAGGGCGACATCGTCGCCACTCAGACGAGCAGTATTTCTTCCAGGGACCTGAAAGAGCTGATCCGTGATACTTATACATCCATCGTTTCGGCGCCCCGGGAGATGAGCGCCCTCCACGAGCTGGAGGCCCACCGCCAGGCTGATCTCAGAAAGCTCTACGATATCCTGATCAAACCGGTGGAGTCGGTGCTTCCATCAAAACCCGAGACCGAGGTCACTATCGTTCCGCATGGACCACTCTTTCTAGTTCCGTTCCAGGCTCTGGTCTCCGGCAGCAACAAGTATCTGGTGGAGGACCATACCCTCAACTTCCTTCCTGCTATATCGGTTTTGCGCGCGACTTCAGAAATCGAGAAAGAGGTCGCTGACCGCCCGAACAATCTCCTCACTATCGGAAATCCGATCACCGAAGCCAACAAATTCCTCGGCGCTCTGCCACATTCGGAGAAGGAAGCGAAGAAGGTAGCATCCATGTTCGATGCCGCAGACATTCTCCTGGGAGCCGAAGCCACCCGTGACAAATTCAAGCAACTTGCTCCGGGCAGGAGCTATCTCCATCTGGCTACCCACGGTCTGATCAATCCTGACGCTCCCATGGAGTCTTCGGTGGTCATGGCTCCCGGCGCCAGTGACGACGGGCTTCTTTCGGTCAAGGATATTCTCGGATTGCCGCCTCTGTCGGCCAAGCTCATCGTCCTTTCTGCCTGCCAGACCGGCAAGGGCGCCATCACCGGGGACGGTGTCATCGGTCTATCTCGGGCTTTCATCATAGCCGGCACCCCGTCGGTGATGGTGAGCCAGTGGAACGTGGACGATGTTATGACCGAATATCATATGGGGCTTTTCTATAAAGCTCTGCTCACCGGCTCAAGCAAATCCGCCGCCCTCAGAGAGGCACAGCTCAAGACCCTAGAGTTCATGGAAGATGACGGAAAGGATGACACGGACGAAGATCAGGACGCCGACAAAAAAACAGGCGAGATTCGTGCCAACCCGCGTTACTGGGCCGCCTTCCAGCTCATCGGCGAATACCGGTGACTAACGGGTTAGGTCTTTCGGGTCGTTTTCCTGTTGCCTTTAATCAGACGTTCCGGGGTCTATAATAGGGAAGACGGAGATTAATGATGGATAAACAGGCGCTGCTCAAGAGAGTTACTGTCAATCCGAAGGTCTTCGGCGGCAAGCCTGTTGTGCGGGGACGGCGATTGGCCGTGGAGCATGTAATGGATATGCTTGCGGCTGGAGACACGCCAGATAGCCTGCTAAAAGCCTATCCGTGGCTCGAGCAGGAGGATATAGAAGCCTGCATTCTGTTCGAGAAAGAGCTGAAGGGCAAGGAAATCCGCTACTAAAGTGAAGGTTCTCCTTGACACTTGTGTTGCGCCAAGGGCTATCGATCAACTGGAGGCAGCCGGGCACGACGTTGTCTGGATTGGCCATGAATCAGACCCGGGCGATGAAGAAATCTTGGATTGCGCTTTCAAGGAAGAACGGGTATTGGTCACTACAGTGAGCGAGCATCGCCTGGTGCGGGTGCGGCATTTTTCTCAAAATCGAGAAAAACCGAGCAATATATACCGCGCTTGACCACCAGCATGGTCTTTGCATCTTCTGGTGATGCAGTTACTGGCTGACTCGAGCCTATGAGGGGTTGAACCAGTCATAATCCCTGTGTCGAGGTGCTCCAAGATAGGGCGACAAGCTTCTGTCGGGCTACTGGTGATCCGGCTCGATCTCAGGCCGACCAGATATTCGATCTTTCCTTGACCCGCCAGATGAAGCCATCCAGGACATAATGAGTGGACTGGGGCAGGGAGAGGAGTGGTACCAGAATCGAGAGGAGAAAGCCGTCCCTGATCTCGGGAAGGCTGGCGAAGGCACCGAAAAAGGACAGATGCTCTCTCCAGACCAGACCGTCCCATAGTCCTTCTTCCAGATAAGCGAGAACTACAAGCAAGAGGAGAAAGGCCGGAATATAGCTCAGGGCGATGTTTCGTACCAGGGTCAGCGGCGCTCTCCCTTCCTCCCTGGTCTTGCCGTGATAGAGCCAGACCAGCGCCATATAGGGAATCCCGTGACTGATCACGTTGGTCATGGTGAAAGCAAGATCTGAATCGGTGGCTATGATCCCCACCCACCATGAAAGGGCGGTGCCTGCGATGAGAAGGTTTTTCGGGATATTGAGATAGCCCGATCGGATTTTAGTTGTTATTTCTCTGGCGATATAAGCTGTCATCACTGCGACATAGACAGCCAGACAGAGCGGTTCTATTAAAGCTGGAAGACCCGATAGAAAATCGCCTTCCACGAACCAGTTGAAGTTCCGTGGCATGTGACAGTGCCAGTAGACCAGGGGATAGATCGTGGCCATGTACACAGCCGCTCCATCGAGCCACAGGAGAGTCTTTGTCTGATCTTTGCGCCTGTAGAGAGCGACAAAACCGTATTGCTGTCTTATGAAGTGAAAGACCGCCAGGTAGGCAAGAACCCGCCAGAAATAGATGCCTTTCAAACTATAGATCAGGCAGCCTGTTACGAAGCAGAGAACCGGGATGAGAGTCAGGAGCAGACCGTTTTTCTCCCTGGCCTGAGAGCTCAGATAGGTCCTGTAGAGAGTGGCATAGACATGGGCGACATCCACCATCAGAACGAACGCCACCCAGGCCCAGAGAGGCAGGCTCTCCGCTCCCTCCAGGCTGCTTCTGAAGAAAATCACGACAAGGGACGTGACGAATGCCGGCGCTATAATGAGCGCGCTGTCGAAGGCAGGCGAGGAGAGCCAGGGCTGTTCGCTGGTTCCGGTGCCGGCGGCGGTGGTGAGGGTGCTGCTCATGACTTCTGCTGCCCATTATAGAGGACTTTACTGGCTGCTTCGACGCCCCGGTACTGGGCTTCCTCGAAGTTGGAGATACCGCTCATGTCTGAATGAGCAAATAGTATGCGCCCACTGTCCTCGAGCATACGGCGCCGCTCGTCTCCCCAGATGAAACCCGGGGTCGGTCTCACCATGCCGTGACCCCAGGGCCAGAGATCCACGGCGGTGACGAGCTCCTTTATCCCCGGGTGCATCTTGTCGAGATCGGCGAGGATCAGATCGAGCCAGTGCTCGGGCGTCGACTCGAGCAGTTTCTGACGCGCCACCGGTGGTGCTTCTCCGGGGAGCGGATAGTAATAAGTGACCACAGTGGGAGCCTTCACCCGGGTGGTGATATTCTGATGCGAAGATACGACATAGCCGAGAGATTCGCTGTAATAGCTGACATTGTCCCAGGCTACATCTATGCCCCGGCCTTCCGGAATGGAAAGCAGGCTGATATTGGCCACCAGCCATGGTGCATAGGTGGGATTTTCTTTGTTTGTCATTCCTTCGATTAAATGCGAGGCTATGAATCGAGGCGCGGCGAAGATCAGGTGATCGCTTTTCACCTCGAAGGCGGACTGCCGGTCGGCGTCGATGACCGAACAGCCGACCGCTCCGTCGTCTTGCGAAATCCGAAATACCATGGAGTTCTCCATGATATGACCTTCGAGCTTACCTCGCAGATAGCTCACCAGAAAGCCGTTGCCTTCAGGCCAGGTGACTACGGAGTTCTGCTCGGCGTTGGCCGCCTGTCCCCGCCTGCCCGCGAAATAATGAAGTCCGGCCCAGGCCGACACTGTGTCGGGGTTGCCGCCATAGTCATCCCGGCAGCAGTAGCGGACATACCAGAGCAGGGGCTTGCTCTTGAAGCCTTCCTGCTCGAGCCACCGGGACATGGAGATCTTGTCCAGGTCGGTGAATGTCTCGTCCAGGGAGCTCAAATCCACAGGGATGGCGAAAGCCGGCTTGCCGTCCTTGCCGATTCTCTTTCGATAGTCTTTGATGGTTTTGAAAAATCTCGCTATCTCCTGCCGGTCGGCAGGAGTCAGACCTCGATTGGGGACCAGACCTTCCTGGAAGCGACCGTCCTTGAGCAGGCGCTCCTGGGGGTCGTGACAGAGATAGAGATCGTTATAGACTGCCTTGCCATCGGAATCGCGGCCTGTAATGACGCCCATCTCCTCGAAGATCTCCCTGACATATCGAGACTCTTCATTGGCCAGGGGGATATAATGCGCACCCCAGGGAAAGGCGCCAAGCTGGTTGCGCCCGGCTCTGGAGTTGCCGCCGACTTCCTTCTCGAGCTCTAAGATCACGAAATCCTCGAAGCCGTTTCGTTTGAGCCACCAGCCGGCGCTCAACCCGGCGATGCCGCCACCGACTATGGTGAGTTTCTTATTCAGCGTCTTTCCTGGCTTCAGACCGGAAAGAGCGTTCCGGTCCCTGATCCGGTGACCGAGAGCGAAGCTGGGCCCGAGCATCCGGCAGGGAATCTTTCGACCGGCTCCGCCTGCCCTGTCGACAATAAGCTTGCCTGCGACTCCGGTGGCAGCCAGCGCTGCCAGTCCCTTCAGAAAGACTGCCCGGCTAATTCGCTTCGACATAGTCGCCCCACTCCGATTCGAATAGATGAACCAGAGCCTGGTTGTTGAGCTTGTTTACACATTTCCTGGAAGGCAGCATATCTTTGGGGAAATTGAGCATCTGATCGACGCTTTCCCTGCTCACATAGCGCAGACCTGTCGGATAGGAGCCGGCCAGCTCGACCGGAGAAAGAGAAGCCATGACATAGCCCCATTCTCCGAAAGAAGGAACGTAAGCGTGATAGGGCGTGGTCAGGAAACCCGCCGCCTCCAGGGTGTTGACCACGCACCAGAAAGAGTTGGTGGCGAAAAAGGGGCTGGTGCTCTGGATTACCACAATGCCTTCCGGCTTGAGAGCACCCTTGAGAGTCCGATAGAAAGTGTCGCTGTAGAGCTTGCCCAGGGAATAATTGCTCGGATCGGGAAAGTCCGCGACAACGACGTCGAAGCGGCGGTCTGTTTTTCGCAGCCAGACGAAAGCGTCCTGGTTGATTATCTTGACCCGGGGATCGGTAAGGGAATGTTGATTGAGTTTCGAGAAAAGACCTTCTTCTTTGAACAGATCGGTCATGGCCGGGTCGAGATCCACCAGGGTTATGGAGCGCGCCTGGGGATACTTGAGAATCTCCCTCACAGCCATGCCGTCGCCGCCGCCGAGCACCAGCACGTCCCGGGGCCGTGGATGGGCGGACATGGCGGGGTGTACCAGGGCTTCATGATAGCGGTATTCGTCCCTGGAATTGAACTGCAGATTGCCGTTCAGGAAGAGCCGGATGTCTTTGCCTCCGGTGACGACGATACGCTGGTATGGCGTGGACGTAGAATAGATTATGTTGTCCTGGTAAGCGGCCGCCTCCGAGAATCTTATTATGTTGTCCGAGTAGGCGAAGCCCACTGCCAGCATGATTGCCAGAGCTGCCGCTGTGGAGTTGAGAGCCTTGATCCAGGGCAGCTCCTTGCGGAATATGTGAAGGGTCCAGAATGCCACCATGATATTGAGGAGCCCGAAAAGAAATGAGGAGCGCAGAAGACCCAGGTAAGGAACGAGGATAAGGGGGAAGAGAAGCGATGCGAGAAGGGCGCCGACATAGTCGAAGGTGAAGATCTGGGAGACCAGCTCTTTGAACTCGAGCCTGTCTTTGAGGATACGCATGAGAAGCGGAATCTCTAATCCGATGAGAATTCCGATCATGCCTACCAGGGCATAGAGGAGAACCCGGAAATTCTCCACATAATCGAAGGACAGAAAGAGGATCGCCGCTGATGACCCACCCAGGAGTCCAACAAGAAGCTCGACCTGGACGAAGGTGAGGATCAGCTTTTTTTCTATGAAGCGAGTGAGATAAGAGCCCACCCCCATGGCGAAGAGATAGACTCCTATGACCGTGGAGAATTGAGTGATCGAGTCCCCGAGCAGATAGCTAGCCACCGTGCCGGCTATGAGTTCGTATATGAGACCGCAAGTCGAGATGACGAATGCGGTTATAAGCAGTGCCCAGGTCACGCTCTTCTATCCGTGGATAGCCGAGGCAATGATCATGCCGAGGGCCAGAATCGTCGCCCCGAGAGTGATGGCCAGAGCCATGTTCTTCTCCTCCACTATGTCCTTCCATAGTGGTCCCGGTGTCAGGGCGTCGAATAGAGCCACTGCCCCGATGAGGAGAACAAAGCCCAGAAAAGAGTAGACGATAGCCGCCACTATATGCTTTAAGGCAAATACTTGTTCCACAATCTTTCCTCCTGGTTTTCTTGATTTACTTGTGTTGTGGTCCTGTGCCGGCGGTTCTGGACGGACCGACTCCGCCTAGTTCGAAGATTCTCGATCCGGTTCGATTGGCCTCGTAGAAAAGCCATGTGATCACGAGGCTGATGATCAGATAGAAAACAACTATGGTTCGCTGTGGCATGATTGTCTCTCAAGCTCCTTCAATCATCGCTGTTCATGGCCGAGGCCCAGGGCGAGTAGTCGCTTTCGCTCCAGCGGGCTGCCTCGAATTTCTGCTTGCCTATCCAGATCAGCACGGGAAGAACCGAGACAAGAAAGATACAGAGAAAATAGTTCGAGTAGATAGGGACATTGCGTCTCACCTGGACCTGGAAATTCTTGTAGGCCGAGTTCGTTGTGGCGGGATAATCGCCGTGCTCGGTGTCGAAATTGATATAGTATTTGCCCCCCGGTACCGCCGAGATGTCGACCCGGGCGCTCCTGCTGCCTTCGGTCCAGTACTCGCCATCGGAATAGCCGTGGTAATACTCGATGGTACGCTCGAAAGCATATGTAGTGTCGTCGTCATCGGCGCAGAGCTCGCCGGAGAAATAGAACCAGGCGTTGTCGACATCGGTGGAGAGATCGATTGCCAGATTGCCCTTGTCTCTTTCCAGGGTGAAGACAGGAGTCGTTACTGTCTGGGTGCTCTTGGAATTGGTCACATAGGTGTAGGAGTTGGAGAAGACCGTTTCGTTGGTGGCGTTATTGAGCTGGGCGAACTGCATATAAGTCAAAAGGAAGAGGAAGAAGACCCAGACATAGACGAGCTTCTCGAAGAGGGCTTTGAGGGGCGAGGGCTGGTGGGGAGCAACGCCTATGGGCGGGGGCAAATCATCTTCGATATTGAAGGCTTTCGGCACCATATCCGGGGGCAGATACTCGCTGACGCTCCAGACTTTCTGGTTGCCGTCGAGCTCGCTCGAGAGCATGCGGGGAGGGCAGATATAATCCGCCATATCCACGTCGTGCCCCGACTTGACGCGCCAGTAGAACTCGCCCATGACGAAGGAGACGAAAGCTCTGCCCTCGTAGAAAAGCTTGAACCGCTCTTTCTGGTAGTAGGCCTCGGCGGAGTTGCGGTAACCGGAGAGCTGGAGCGGCACTACCTCGGGCCGCTCCTTGGTCATGGTCACCAGGCTCCAGTGGAAATTGTTGTAGGTGAGCCATCTGTAGCCGTAGTAAGGGTTGAAGAGGAGATACTCTTCCCAGCTGAAAGCGCTGGCTTTATCGGTCCGGACCAGAAAGCCGATTACTTCCCAGGTCTTGCCGAATAGCTCGCCTCTCGAGCCGAGCTCTATCCTGGGGGTATAATCCCTGGTCGCCTTGTGAAATTTCTGAAGAATTCGGAAATTGGGATTGGAGGAGTCGATCACCGAGCGGCAGGATTCGCAGATCACCGAAAGCGAGTGTCCTGGATAGCGCACGCTTACCGAGGCGCCGCAATTGCCGCAGTTGAATGTGGTGACGGCCGGTTTAGTCTCGGGCTTTCGTCCCGGATTCTCCTTTTGAGGATTGTCGCTACCAGCCATCGATTCTCCTCAGATGCTTGAAGTCGAACTCGTCGAATTCTTGATAGCGTCCGACAAAAACCCTGGTCTCATTCTCGGCGTATTCGATGGTGCCCATACGGTTGTCCGGCCCTGTCAGGTCGACACTGGTTGATCTTCGTCCCCTCATGGCGTTCATCGGCAGCTCGCCTTCGCTGTAGAGACAGTCCACATCGCGTTTGTCCTCTACTTCGAAATAGCCTTCCTTACCGAGCTCGAGCTCCATACCCGGCTTGATTATCCGGGCAGAGGGCGGCTCGAATCCTTTTGTAACCGGCCTGCAAACTGCATAGAAGCCCTGGGCTTCGGCGAGCCAGCCCACATCATCACCTTTGAAGATGACATACCATTCGTTCCAGAAGCCCTCATCGTAGGTGACCTTCAGCCGGCCGATCACCTCGAAGCCGTCGCCGTCGAACTTGCCGCGGGTGCCGATCTGGATGGGGGTGAGGTCGAACTGGAGGTCGGCCATCTTGCCTATGGCTTCCAGGTCCATATCCTTGCGGACAAGGGCGGCCTTGCAAAAGCTGCAGACAGCGAATACAGACGACTGAGATCGAAAGCGAACTTCGGCGCCACAGGATGTACAGTTCAGGGTGAGCATCAGGAGATTCTTTTGAGGATTTCAGCCTTCTTGGAATCGAATTCGTCCTGGGTGATGATGCCCTTGTCGAGCAACCCTTTGAGCTTGTCCAGAGTGGCGAAAGCATCTTCGTCAGCCTGACCGCCGCCGCCGCCTCCTCCTCCGGGCAGATTCTGGGCGAACATCTGACCGATGGCTGCCCCGGCGCCGAGACCGACACCGGCGCCTGCCAGACCGCCTTCGTTCTGGGCCGCGTCCTTGATGCTGTCAGCAGCCTGGTACTTGGCGTATTTATTGAGGTCGCCGACAAGATTCATGGAAGACTGCTTGTCGAGATATTCCTGCAACTCGTCGGGAAGGGTGATGCTCTGCACGTAGAAGGAGCAGAGATTGAGCCCGTAGCTGAAAAACTCCGGATCGAGCTCGCTTTTGAGCTGCTTGGAGAATTCGGCCTGGTTGGCTGCCATATCGAGAAATGCCGTGTCTGCTTTGCCGAATTTGGTGGCCATGGCTGTCACCACCATGGAGCGCAGCTGTCCGTCGAGATCGTCGGTGGAATAGGTCTCTCTGGTGCCGCTGATCTTCTGGTGGAAAGTGGTGGGCTCTTCGATCTTATAAGAGAAGGTTCCGAAAGCGCGCAGGCGGATGGGACCGAACTCCTTGTCGCGCACCGTCACCGGTGCCTGGGTTCCCCAGCGCTGATCGATTTGCTCCCGGGTTGAGAAGAAATAGACATCCGACTTGAAGGGCGATTTGAACGCCTTGTCCCAGTTCAGGAGAGTGGTCAGGATAGGCAGGGTGTTGGTGGTTAGCTGGTAACGGCCGGGGCTGAAAACATCCGCCACATTGCCTTCGTTCACGAAAACCGCCATCTGTGAATCGCGGACGGTCAACTGGGCGCCGCTCTGGATTTCCTTGTCCATCACCGGGAAGCGATAAGAGAGGACTCCGTCCTTCTGCTCGGTCCATTCGATGACGTCTATGAATTGCTTCTTGAAGATGTCGAACATAGATCGGGATCACTCCGTGTTTTTGAGCTTTCTGCGCCTAAAGAATACCATCTCGCGGGGACTCTGAGGGGGTCTTCTGGAAGGCATTGAGATCTAGCTTCTCATGTCCGCTTGGCAACGGGCCCCTTTGTTCATAATTTCTTAGCTCAGCCGGGCCGCCGGTAGATACAGCGGAAGCTCGTGGCGTCGTGGAAGACCAGACCGGACTCTACCCGTTTTTTCCATTCCCGGTTCTGGGCTATCCGGTGGCGTGCCCTGAGGTTGTCGAAAGAGCGCATCAGGGAGCTTTCGTCGCCGGCCTCGAAAAAGGTGAGATGGCGGACCTGCTCGCTATCCACGCTGGTGTATCTCCTGAGAGCGCACCATTCCGGGATATCGGCCACCTGCAGGGGCAGGTAGGTGGTCTCGTACCACTCTTGAAAGGCGCTGTCGGCTTCCGGGGTCATCTCCAGGGTCCAGAGGATGAAGGGGCGGCTGCCGAAATGCCCGTCCAGGGTTCTGCGCTGGTGCTCATACCGGGGCCTGTAGCTAATCCGGCTGAAATTCCTCAGATCGTTGCGCTTCCATGTCTGGAACTCGGTCACCAGGTCCTTCATGCCGGGCCTGGCGAAAATCTTGTCTGCCCGGGCCAGACCGTCCTCGCCGGCGAGCTCGTAGATTGTCAGGAATTGCTTCGTGTACCAGCGCAGGGTGCCGCTGATATTGAGCTCCTCGTAACGCCTGATGCTTGCCACCTCTTCGGAGGAGGCGAGAATTGCCGGCAAGAACCGGTGGTGATAGAACTCATTGAACTCGCCTTCTTTCTCAGGCGCCACTCCCATGGCCACTATCATGATCGGATTGGGTTCGGATTCGACTCTGGACATGGCCAGGAATTTACCACTATCGGCTCCAGATCTCTATAGACCGGTTAACAGCGGTGCCGAGGGCAATAGTTAATCTGAATGAATCATTTATGTCGGCGATTCATCTGAGGCGACAGTTCTGCCTCACCCATCCGGGTGATTTTTCCGGTCGAGCGTTTTCAAGTATGGACTAGCTCGGGGGGGGTATAAACTTCCGGAATGGTCAGTCTGTACTACATAGATTTCCGGTCTCTTTTTAGATTGCCGGTTTTTCAGGCTGTGCCAGGCATCTTGCTCCATTGATAACGATGTTCGAAGTATCAAACCCAGAGGGAGGATGCCATCAGTGAGCACAAGAGCCGGGCAATCTCTCAGTCGGTTCCTGACCATGGCCCTGGCAAGAGTCCTCATTCTGACGGTCTTGACGATCTCTACCGCCTGCCCGGCACTGGCTGTGGACGCACCGGTGATTACACCATCCACCGGTGTATACTCGACTCTACAGACGACAGTGACGATTCCTGTTGCTCCTTGACCTTAGACGATGGTTTTGGAGGAGGCTTTGGAAGTGGACCTGTTCACGGAGGAGGCGTCGGAGCACCCCCGGGATGGATGGAATCACCAAATCCACCTGTCCCAGGAACACCAGGTATTACGCCACCTCTTCAACCGATGCCTTGGTCCCAGATAGGAGTTAGTTTCTATGAAAGTTGTCGAAAAATCGGTTCCTTTTATTCTCATCGTACTTGCTTGCTTAACCGCCGGAACGCAACCCACAATGAGCGAATCCAATGACAATGATATCTATGTTGGTCCAGCTGTAATCGGATGCTGTAAGCATATTTACTTTTATCGCCCCGTCGATCCACATTTAGACCAGACCTTGAACATCAATTGTGGTGACAAGAATTTCGGTCGAACCAAGCAATGGATTTTCGATAACCTTTATGGAGCAGTTAATCGTACAAAACAAACTGGAGGTCAACAAGCGGAGTATGTCGTCGCCTTGTTCTCACAGCGAACTGGTGCCGTCAGCAGCCCCATGGATGTCCTGCTTAACGTGCCATTGAACTCGAATACTCTTGGTCCCGACTATCAATCCAAAATAGCGGAGTTTCGGAAACTGCTGACTGACCAAGAGGAGACACAGAACCAGATCAATATCAGAACTGCCGGGAAAAATGCCTGGATGATCCTGAACACTGTATCCCAATTGATTGGATCGTACCCGACTGGCCTTGGTCCATTAGAATCATGAGTAATTTCATCCATCAAGTAGTCCACAACTACGAACAATGCGACTCATATGAGGATGCAGGTTACGTTTTGATTGCAGATGTTCGAACCAAGTCAGATCCGGCTTGCTTTGATGACTCTTCTCGAATTCGATTCAAAACCACTTACAAACGTGGGCATGGTCTCTTATTGGATTGGATTGATGCTCGAGGCATGCGTTCAAAGTTGCTCTTCGACGAGAGTGGCGGCACTCGTGCTTTCGTTGTCGGGAAGTCTTTCAGGTATGAGCGCCTGATTGATGGAATCGCAGCTATGGTTGGAGCTTCGTACGGCATCTCTGTTTGGATTCCGTCTCTACTAATGCCCAATGAACTCAAAGCACTTTGGACTTGTTGGGATAAGGGTTTCCAAAAGAAACGCGATCAGGTTGAGCAGAGTCTTGAAGAATTGGAGTGGGACGACCCTCAAAGGAGTATCGAGCTCATAGTAGAGAAAAACTCGCTCTTCATTCGCATAATTTATGTAGTGGAAAAGACTTCAGCGGGCTTTCAGCACATTCAATATGTATTTGAAAGGGTCACCGTAGGTCAAGTAACATCTCACCTGTTTGAGAGCAAAGTAAAGACTCTCGATGAGTTGCCGCAAGCTGGGCAGACGCTTGAACATCACACGCTATCTCTTCTCCAAGAGTGGTCAAAGTTGCCCGATCCATCGTGGCCTAACGATCGAAAGACCTGTGTTATCTGTGAAAAGTCAGTCTGTTTGAGGGCAGGCCTCAGGGTAATGGTAGGTCCTAAGTTAGTTGTTACAGGCGAAGCTGCACGTGGTGATGAAGGTCTTTCGCTTATCAAACACGAGCAACCTGATTTCGTTATCGTAGGTCCAGAGATGGAAGGAATGGCTTGCGTTGACTTTGTTGCAGAAGTACGGAGCACCCTACCGAGGACAAGAATTCTGCTGATTGCCACAATGTATACTGCTACGAGTCAGTTTCATCAGTTTTTGAGGAGTGGGGTGAACGGAATAGTACTTCTTGGCGCTGGAGGACAGGAACTCTGCAACTGCATAGATTTTGTCACAGCCGGAAAGGCATATATCCAGGGACGTCTACTTTCAGTAGTAGAGCCTGATCCCCAACTCTCAGCGAGGTATCATCTCAATCCTGTTGAGCTACAGGTGCTCATAAGGATTTCTCAAAGTGATGCAATGATAGATCGGGAACTAAACTTGGGAGAGCGTCAGCTTCGCAAGGTAATCAATTCTGTTCTTCGGAAAGTTGGAGCTCAGAGCAAGACCAGAGCTTCATTAATCTCACTGGAACTTGGATACACAGAATTACCAATTCTTCCCGGGCGTTCTCCGCAATCCGGAATTGATTTGGAGAGAGATGCAGGCGAGAAGTCATCAATTGAATCCATCTTGAAGCATAAACTCAAGAACTATCTATCGACGCAAGACAGTTTGTGACTTTGTCGATACGTGCGGAAGTTTGTTGTGCTGGGTAGCAACATCTGGGCTGATCCTGCCTGTTCACCTCAGCTCAGCATACGACATCAGAAGCGTGAAAACGCAGGCTCTGAGTAGGCTTTCGCTTAGTGATGACTCCTTTTCGCGACGGATAAAGCGAAAGCAGAACTCATGCAAATAGCCGGGCAGATACTTCTTGCTGACTCCGTAATAAGTTCCCATCAGGCCTCTTGTAGAAGAGCGCACAGCCGTCTCGATCCCGCCAAGGAATCTTCAGCTTCGTGTCGCCCCTTGTTCCGGAATAGATATAGATGCCCAGGCAGTGGCTCCTCACCCATCTGTGACCGGACGAGCTTCGCCAGGGAGTCAAATGACGATTAAATCAGGGACTCGTCATTTCTTCCGGCGGGCACTCATTTCTACGGAGCCCGTCAGCTCGCTCAATAGTCGATAGATGATCCCATAGGTGTACTCGATCCCGGCGGGGACCTTCTCGTTTGATACTGATATCGGTGTCATGTCCGGAAAGGCTTCCGGGACAATTGCAGTCTGGGGGGCCTCTTCTTCCGGCGATTTCTCAGGGACCGGGGTGAAATCGAGAAGCCCGGCGGGCTTCGCCGCCAGGGCGTCTTTTATTTCCCGATAGAGGGTCTCCGGGTCGATGGAGGAAAGCACTATCTTCGCGTATTTCTTGTTGCGGGTGGCAAGCACCACTTGCTGCTCTCCCCGTCTGAGATCCACTGAGCGAAGCTCGTCGGCGATAGAGATTGTCTGCAGGACAGATGCCGGACCGACGACATAGAGATTTCGGGTAGTCACCACCAGACGGGTGCCCGCTCGTCGGAAAGCCAGAACGACGCCGCCGAAAAGACCGAAAAGAAAAGCAATGCATGTGAGAAAAGGCACCCTGTAAGCCTCGAAAATCGTCCGGCAATAGCTGTCCAGCACGATGGCGGCTACGAACATGAGAAGCCGCTTGACTATATTGGTGCCCGGCAGGAGCTGGATGAGGTCGGGCTCGAAAGGGCAATCGTAGATTCTCTCTTCCTCGTCCCCGAGAAGGGGAGCCAGGATAGCGATCTGTCTTTTCGAAAGACTCATCCTGCCCTATTTGCTTGCCACTTGCATTCTGACCGGGAAAATTGGCGCTTTGCTCACCTGGAAACGCAAGCCCCCGAAAATCCGGTAGTTGAAGCCGGCATAACCGGGACTCGAGCTGGCGCCCATGTTATAGATCTCCTGGCTGCGAACAAAAGTCTGCAGGTTGATCCTGGGGTGGACCCGGCGGGCGATCTCCTGAGTGAGGATAAATACCTGATTGTCGTTGCCAAGTCTGAGGCGCTTGCTGCCGAAATTGTTGTTGAGCGTCGTATCGAAAAGAAATTGCCAGGGACCGCGCCAGTGGACGTAACCCAGGGAGTAGAACTGATCGCCTTCCTGGAATTTGCTCAGGACCTCGCGGAAGCGGATCTGTCCCAGGACGTTGAGATAGACCACACCGTTGCCGAAGCGGTTCGAAACCGGTCTGCTGATGCTCAGCTGGGGAAGCAAGTCGTTGAAGAAGGACTCGTCCAGATAGTCCATGGTGGCAAAGAGCCCACGGCCCATGAAGTTGAGGTTGACGTTGTACTTGCTGCGATTTGGAATATCCTGGCTGAGTATAAAACCTACCGAATGGAAATTACGGCTCAGGGGACGGTTGAACTCGGTGTACTGATCGCGCAGGAAGAAATAGTTGCAGGCTACTCTTGTGGTCCTTGTGAGGGCGTAGCCCAGGGTGGTGTTGGGGAGAACCCGGTAGATCATGTCGGTGGTGGCATCGCGCTCGGTCTGGAAGATATTTGTCTCCGCCCTGAGACTGTTCTCGACGGTGGAGCTGAAAAACAGCCTGGTGGGAAGGCGGTACAGGACTCCGGCCTCGAAGCTGTCCAGGCGGTTGAAGTTTGGAGATCGTCTCGGGAGACTCACCGGGGTCAGGTCGACTGGCCTGTTTTCAGGAGCAAGGTCGTCCGAAGGCAGCTTTTCAGGAGCCTGATTATCTGGAGACTCATTGTTTGGAGACTTAATCTCGGTTGTCCGGAGCTCCGGTATATCGACTTCGGACGCCGGACCCGTTGGAACGGTGTCAGTGCGGACCGACTGGGCCAGTTTCGGCGTGTTGTCTGAATTCTCTTCTACCGATATAGTTCCGAAATCCGGGATTGGTACCGCCGGTGGTTCGGCGCAGCGGGCCGGCGCCCAAGTCAAGAGAAACGATATGGATAATATCGTCGCTGTTCCGTAAAGGTGTCTGGTAAGGATTGTCAAATAAGAGTCGTCAACAGGAAAATTCCATAGAGTTGAATTATATAAGAGACCGATAGCGATGCAAAGAATAATTTTGATACCATTTGTATCGGCCCGCTTATCCGGCCCTCCGCCCTCCTCGAGACTCGATGAATGTCCATAGATCGCGCCCCCAGCATAAGAGTGGTTCTCCTCCCAAGGGATACCAACAGCCAGGGCACTATCTTTGGAGGCATCATCCTCAGCCACATCGACCTTGCCGGAGCGGTGGAGGCTGGCAAGACCACCCGGCAGAAAGTGGTGACGGCAGCGATCAAAGAAGTCGTTTTCAAGGCCCCGGTTTTCGTCGGTGAGGTGGTCAGCTTCTATACTTCCACAATGAGGGTGGGAAGGACCTCGATTACGGTGCATGTGGACGTGGAGGTAATGAGAGGCGGCGATTCGATTCCGGTCACCGCGGCTGATCTGACTTTCGTGTGTGTGGATAAGAGCGGCAGACCCGTTCCGGTGGAGACCACCTGACAGGCTGGTGAGCAAATGCAAGAAGAGCGAATCCGTTTATATCTCGGAACAGCGTGCGGAAAGAGCACCGCTACCTTCGGGGTGCTGGTGAGAGCCATCTCCACCGGGAAGAATGCCAGTCTGGTGTTTTTCGACAAGATGGAGGGCAATTCCTCCGAGGGACGGGCTCTCCGTCTGCTGGCGGGTCATGAAGGGGACGGTCTGGGGCGGCTGACGATCAACTATACCGGAGTGAACCGGATCGGAACGGGACCCGGTGGCAGTTTCAGACTTTACAGCTCCCCTAACGGCATCCTCCCGGAAGACCGGGAAGCCGCCCGGGAAGGGCTCGGCTATATCAGAGCCGCCCTGGAGCGCGGGGACGACCTGGTGGTCGGCGACGAGCTCCTCGATGTCGCCAGGGTGGGTCTGCTGGACTGGGACGAGGTGAAAGAGACCTTCGCCAGGCGCAAAGACCCCACGGTCCTGGTTCTCACCGGCAGGCGGGCTCCGGACTGGCTCATGAAAGAAGCCACGACGATTTCCACCACCACCCAGCTCAAGCACCACGGGCGCGCCATCGAGGGTCTGGACTGCTAACCGGCCGTCGAATCAGTTCGTGATCGCCCGGGCAGTCTCCCGGTAGGTCGAGATCTCTTTCTTGAGGACTTCGATGGCTTTGTTGAGCTGGATGTCTTTACCATCCGCCGGCGAGTGGTCGAAGTCCTTGTAGGACATTGTCATATCGATCCACCATGGACCCTTGCCGCCCTCGAGATCTTTCTCCTTGAGCTTCACCCTGAAGTCGGGGACGATGCCATGTTTGTGGATGTCCGTGTCATTAGGGGTGAGGTACTTGGCGATGGTGACATTGATCCCTGAGTCGTCGTCCAGGCGGTTGATGGCTTGTACTAGACCCTTGCCGAAGGTCTTGTCCCCCACCAGCTTGGCCCGACCGTTGTCACGCAGGGCGCCACTGAGGATCTCACTGGCGCTGGCGCTTCCCCGGTTGATCAGAACCACCATGGGCTGCTTGCAGATGGGCTTGTTGTTCGAGAAAGTCGATTGCTTGTAGCCATCAGCATCGATGACACTGACGATGACACCGCGCTCCAGGAACATGTTGGCAATCTCGATGGCGTTGTTGAGCAAGCCCCCGGGATTGTTCCTCAGATCGAGAATCAATCCGTCGGTATTCTTGACCTTGTCCAGGGCATCTTTCATCTCGTTGTTCGCTTTGGAGGAGATGAAGCTGTCCAGTCGAATATAGCCGAGGTTGCCTGGCAGGATCTCCGAATTGGTGACTGCCCTGATGGGAATTTCGTCCCGCTCGAGGCTGACATCCTTTTCCTTGCCTTTGATACTGAAAGTGAGGATGACCTTACTGCCTTTCAAGCCTCTAATCTGCTTGACCACCTGATCCAGGGACTGGCCAATGACCTGTTTGTGATCGACGGCGACAATTTCCCAGCCAGGCTGGACACCGGCTTTCTGGGCGGGAGTCCCTTCGATGGGCGAGATCACCACGACATTGTGGTTCTTGTTCATGCCAAGCTGCATGCCGACCCCGAAAAGATGGGCGTCGATCTGGGATTTCTCTTCTTCGAAAGCTTCCTTGTCCAGGAATCGTGTATAGGGGTCGCCGAGGCTCGCTAGCATGGTCTCGATTGCCTTGTGGGCGTCGTCCAGGGTTTTGAGCTTGCCGTCGTATTTGTGCTTCCAGCGATCCCAGTTCTGGTCGTTGAAGGTCTGCTGGTAAAAGGACTCTCGGATAAGGCGCCAGGCCCGGTTGTAGAGGAGCTGGGGCATGACTGTCGCCCGGGGAACCTGAGCCACCATGACAGGATTGTTCTTATTGTCGCCGTCGGCTACCAGAACATGAGGCGAAGGCTGGCCGGCCTCGGAGGCGATCAGCCAGCTCTGAATGCCAAAGGCTGCAAGACAACAGAGAAAAGGAATGCCGACCCGCGTAAAGGTTTTTCCACTGAACAAAATTGTCGATCCTCTGACTGAAAGAGCTCCTAACAAAATATTAGATCATCGAGCAGGTCTCCTGCACGCCCGCAGACGGTACCGTAACAAGTGCCTTGCTCTCTTTTCCTCCCGAAAACGCCCTCACAGGCTTAATTCGTCGTTTGCTTAACAAGGAAACGATCCTTTTGAAATTTTAATTCTACTGCTTTTAAAGGGATAGAGGCTACTGATGGGCGGTATTATTCGCCTAATTGTCAGGCACCTAAAAAAAATCGGCTGTCATACTCCGGGTCCGGTCCCATAACATGCCTTCTATGCAACTGGAAACTCCCGACCTTAATACCGCAACCAGCTGTGCCCCATCTCCCGCCCGATCCGGTTCGGGTTCGGGTTCGGGTTCGGGTTCGGGTTCGGGTTCGGGTCTGCCTTTAATCGGCAACCTTTCCCAGAGTACCAAGACCAGAATCAAGATCGGTATCTCCCTGGTTCTTTTCGCCAGCCTTTTCCTTTTCGGCAAGATTGACCTGAGCAAGAGCTGGCAGGCAGCTCTTTCGGCTCACAAAGGATTTCTCCTGGCTGCGCTTCTGATGTTTCTCATGGTTCCCTTCCAGAATGCCCACCGCTGGCAGCTTCTCGCTTCTGCCGTCGGTCTCCGGGAGCCTCTCCTGAAGATGACCCAGTACTGCTATGTCGGTCTCTTTTTCAATCTCTTCCTGCCTTCCACCGTCGGGGGCGATTTCAGCCGCTGTTACTACCTCTCCAGGGGAACCGGCAAATATATGCATGCGGCCTCGTCGGTTCTCGTTGACCGAGCCATGGGTCTGGCTGTGCTCCTGCTTTTCGCCACGCTGGGCATTCTCCTGGGCCCGGGCGGAAGCGGCCTGCCCCTGGAGCTCAAGGTCCCTATATTCGGCGCTACTCTTGGCGTATATCTGATCACCCCCTTCTTGCCCCAGCTCAGCAACAAGATCCTGGGAGAAAGCAGCTGGGTGAGCCGCAAGCTCAATAACAGCTCGGCGAGCGTCTACTGGCAGGACAAGGGACTCATTCTCATGACCCTGCTCCTTTCCGTTGCCATGCAGATCGTGATTGTCATCTGTCATATTTCGGTGGGTCTGGCTCTCGGTCTGAACGACGTGCCGATCTGGTACTACTTCGTCTTCTACCCCTCGGTGGCGGTGCTCGGATTCGTAACCCCCAGCATCAATGGCATCGGGGTGCGCGAGTGGGCTTATACTTATTTCCTCACCCTCATGGGAGTCGAGCCTGCTACCGCCCTTACCTATGCGATCATCTGGTTCGGGCTCATCACAACGAGCTCCCTGGTTGGTGGAATAGTCTATGTTGGCGGGCACTTCAAGCCACCCAGCAAAGAAAGCGAGAGCGTACCGATCGAGACTCTCTAGTCTCCAGAAGAGCAGGAATATGCGCTGTCCGGAAAGTTTGAGAACGCTTTCTGACGGGCTTGTCAGCCGGGTCAGCACTCTTGCTGCGGACCGGGGAGCCTCGATCTATCTGGTCGGAGGCTATGTACGTGACGCCGTACTGGGCAAGCTCGAGGGCAAGAAGGACCTGGATTTTGCCGTGGCGGACAGAGAGGCGATCGATCTGGCCCGGAGCATTGCCGACAGTCTCCAGGGTCACTTCGTCCTCCTCGATGAGAGCAACGACACTGCCCGGGTGGTTCTCGAAGACGGTACTGTTATCGACTTTGCCGGTTGTCTCGGCGGCACCATCGAGACCGATTTATTGAGACGCGATTTCACCATCAATTCCCTTGCCTGGTCTGCGAGCCAGCCCGATATGCTTCTCGATCCCACAGGCGGCATGGCCGATATCGAGAGACGTCTGGTCAGAGCAGTGAGCGAAAAGGCTTTCGAGGAAGACCCCCTGCGTCTTCTCAGGGCATTTCGATTCAGCGCCAGGCTGGGCTTCGATATCGATGAGAAGACCATGGCCTGTATCGAAAAGCACCGGCAGAATCTTGCCGGTGTGGCTGTGGAGAGGATCAATTACGAGCTCTTCGCTCTTCTCGGAGAGCCCGGCTCCGGCGACACCCTGGAGCGGATGGGCGCCCTGGAGCTTCTCGATGTCGTCTTTCCCGAGCTGACCGAGTGCAGGCGCGTGACCGCCAACGCTTTTCACCATCTCGGCTTGTTCGACCACAGTATCGAAGCGGTGCGACAAATGGAGATGGCGCTTCCGGGGCTTCCCGGCTGGGTGAGGGAGTCGGCGGAGCAGGAGCTTTCTTTCGGTATCTCGAGACTGGCCGCCACCAAGCTGGCTTGCCTCCTGCACGATATAGGCAAGCCCGCCACCTGGAGTATCACCGAGGAAGGCAGGCATACTTTCTATGGTCATGACGGTGTCGGCGCCGAGATGGCCGAGCCGCTCTCCGAGAGAATGAAGTGGTCCAGACCTGTGACACGTCTGATCATCAGGCTGATCAAATGGCACCTCCGCCCCGGACAGCTCTTCCATCAGGGGGAGCCGAGCCTGAAGGCGTTGAGCCGCTTCTATCGCAATATAGGCGATGATCTGCCCGAGTTGATGATGCTCGCCTACGGCGATCTCGGCGCTACCAGGGGCGATGGTCTTACTCCTGAAGTGAGAAGGAGTCTCAGCCGAAACTTCGATGGCCTTCTCAGCGGCTTTGTCCTATATAAGGAAGAGCGCAAGAGAACACCCAGGCTCCTGAACGGCAGAGATATTATGAGCCTGCTTTCTTTGCAACCCGGTCCGATGGTGGGCGATCTACTGGATTCCCTGGATGATGCCCAGGCTGCAGGCGAAGTCCAGGATCGCTTGCAGGCTGAGGATTTCGTCAGGGATCTCTATGAAAAAGAGTATTGCGGATAACTAAATTCTCGCTTGGCAACCAGGTTGACGGTTAAAAGGCTTTTTTCTGGGAATAAAAATTGAGAGACGAAGCGAAGGCTCGTCGCGTTTTCAAGAGTTTCGCATAATCGCACCAGACTCCCGCAAGGGGGCGGGCCTTTCTTGAGGAATCAGTACGATGTTGAATACCAAGGTTGACAAGCTTTCCAACTACACCATCATCGCCAGGCTGGATGACGCCATCCCCCTGAACACCGAAGAATGGGTCACTGTCGAGAGAATGCTGAATCAAGTCAGTGAGTTTGTTCCCATGTCAATGCTCAATACCCTGACCGAAGCGATCATCGCTTATGCAGACGATCAAGCCCGTCGCGGCTACTTGCTCGGCCAGGAAGATCTTGTCGACGAGCTCAAGAGCAAAGCGTCGAAAATAGCCTGAGTTTCCTTCCACTTTCCCGGTCAGCACCTCGAGCGATCGAGGTGCTGACCGCTTTTTTCGGTTTATAATTAATGGTCATGTATATGCGTCCATGGAAAAGAATTTCGTCCGAAAAGATTGCTGATTGCCGGGTCTTCACGGTTCATAAGCAGCTTGCCAGCAGGAGTTGCACCACCGGTGAGGGCGAGCGCACCCATGATTTTTATGTTTTTCATTCAGGCGATTGGGTCAATGTGATTCCGATTACCGAAGACGACCGGGTGGTGCTCATCGAGCAATTCCGGCACGGCACCGAGAATTTCACCCTCGAGATACCGGGCGGCTCGGTGGACATGAGCGATCCCGATCCGCTCTTTGCGGCGGAGCGAGAGCTCCTGGAGGAGACCGGTTACCAGGCGGAAGAGTGGACGCCCCTGGGCACGACCCACCCCAACCCGGCGATTCAGAGCAATCGCTGCCATACTTACCTGGCGCGCAACATTCGTCAGGTGCGGACTCCGGTGTTCAACACCACCGAGGAGATCGCTATAAGACTCGTTCCGGTCGTCGAGATACCGGAGCTTATTAAGACCGGGGTCATAACTCATGCACTGGTCATGGTGGCATTTTATTGGCTCGCTATCCATAAGGGACAGTAACTATGTTTCGAATGCTGGTGTACCCGCTATCTTTTTGTGCGGTTTGTTATGGCATCTGGTTGATTATGACTTCCAATCAATGGGGAGAGGAGCGGGCTAAAGGCAAGGACTGGCTCACTGCCGAGGCTCGTCTCATCGATACCGACATCGGCATTCGCTTCAATTTCATCAATCCGATCACTTATCCCAGGCTGCTGCTCGCCCAGCCATCAATTACCTATACATATAAGATAGCCGGGCAGAAGTTCGAGAAAGAAAGGCGTTTGCCGCCGATTCTCACCCTTGTCAGGCTTTCGGTGGCCAGGAAGATTCCGGAGGTGAAACAACCCGATCCTGCCGAGATCAAAGACATCGACATCAGCCAGAACATCAGATACAACCCACAGACCGGCAAGCCCGAGATCATGAACCTGGATGAGCTGGTTGCTGATTCCTGGGATCAGTATTATCCGAAGGTGACGATCCGGTACGACAAGGACAATCCGGACAACTCTTTCACGGATCCGGACATGCTCATGGGCCAGGAGACCCTTTTGTGGTCCGGAATAGGCTGCATAATCATAGCCATCGGCTTGATCCTGGCCATGAAGTTCCACGAATGGGTCACCCGGCCCAATGACGAGAACGAGCTCGATCTGCCCCCGGGTATGGCCAGTCGCGGTTTTCGCTAGTAATTCGCGTCAGTTCACGTAGTTGAGCGGGTTTTTCGGCTTGCCCTCGATACGAACCTCGAAGTGCAGGTGCGGTCCGGTTGCGAATCCGGTTGTGCCCTCGAGACCGAGGATATCGCCCTTGGAGACATTGTCGCCTTTGGAGACTGAAATGCTCGACAGGTGGGCGTAGAGGGTGGAGACGTTTTTGCCGTGGCTGACGATGACGACCTTGCCATAGCCGCCGTACCAGCCGGTGAAGAGCACATGACCGCTATCTGATGCCCGGATTGGCGAACGGCGTGGACCGGCCAGGTCGATACCGGTGTGGAACTTGCGGGTCCGGAATATCGGGTGACGGCGCCAGCCGAAGGGCGAAGTCAACTTGGCCTTGAGGGGCATTGCCATCTGACCGGTGCCTTTCTGGTGGGGAGCGCCGGAGTCGTCTTTTTCGCTGTCCGATTGCATCGCCAGAATCTGAGTCTCCAGTTGCTTGGACTGGCGGGAAAGCTCACGCTCTGCCTGCTCGTAGAAAGCTCTTTGCTTGGCCAGGCTGCGGGCGGTCTCTTCCTGGGTGCCTTTCAGTCTGGCCATCTCCAGGGCTTTTTTGCTCATCTCCGAGATCAGGCTCCCCAGCTTGTTTTTCTCTTGATCGAGACGATTGCGGTTGGCGGCAAGGGCTTCGCAGCGGGCGCGCATGGACTCGAGCAGGGTACGGTCCTGGTCGGCGATCCTCTCCTGGTAGTACATCCGGTCGAGGAGCTGTTGCAGGGAGTCGGCTTGCAGGATCATCTCCAGGAAGCTCAGCCGGTGTCCCTCGTAAATCTCTCGCAGCCGCGAGGAGGCGGCAAGAATCTGGCTCTGGGCCGCGGCTTCGCTCTGGGCGAGGTTCATGCGGGTCTGGTCGATGGCATGCACCGTGGTGTTCATTCTATTCTTGCTCGACTTCATGTCACGGTCCATTTTATGGAGCTTGTGATTGATGTCGTGCAGGCGCGTATAAGCAATCTTCTCCTTGCGGCGCACCTCGGCCACCTTTTTGTGAATCTCTTCACGCTTGGCGTCGAGTTGTTTTTGCTTCTTCTCGATTTCCTGATTGTGAGCTTTGATGCTCGCAGCCGATTGCTTTTTGCCGCCTGAGGTCGCCTGGGCTGCGCGGCAGACCAGAAGGGGCTGGCTGGCTAGAAAAAGGGCCATGGAGAGCGAGACGCTCAGGGCTCTGGTTTTCGTAGAATCGGCTCGAAGCAAGGAGGCTACCTGTAGGAAAGACATGTCATGAACCTGTCAGGTTCGACAGTTTAGCACTTACAGGCCGCCCTGATCTCTCTTTGATCCTTTCTTTCATTATGACTAAACATATGGTTGTCGAGTGTATAGACGCTTGCATAGCCTCTATACCGCTGGAAGGCTCATTCAGTTGAAATCTCAAGATGTTAAACTTTAGGCTCGTTTGTAAGAGGATGCGCCAGGGCGCATTAGTTCCCATTTATATTAGGTGTGTGTCATGTTGAAAGAACTGGTCAAATTTCCGCTGTCTGTGGAAGGCGCCTCAAACAAAGACTTTGTGGAGATCAAGAGCCCTTACAGCGGCGAGGCTTTCGCTTGCGTGGCCCAGGCCGACGAGAAGACAATCGATCTGGCCCTGAGCCAGGCCGAGCGGACTTTCCGGGAGCAAATGCGAAAGATGCCGGCTCACCAGCGTTCGAAGATTCTGGCGGAGACTTCCCGTCTTCTCGATACCTATCAGGACGATCTGGCTCGCATCATCGCTCTTGAGGGCGGCAAGCCCATCAAGGACGCCCGCATCGAAGTAGCCCGGGCCGCCAATACCTTTGCCATAGCCGCCCGTGAAGCCATGCGTCTCGATGGCGAGCAGATCGCCATGGACAACCTCCCGGGCAACGAGAATCGTATGGGTATGATCCTGCGCGAGCCTATCGGTGTCGTGGGTGGTATCACACCTTTCAATTTCCCCCTCAATCTGGTAGCGCATAAAGTGGCACCCGCAATAGCCGGCGGCAATTGCATCGTCCTCAAGCCTTCTTCTCAAACTCCCGTAGCCAGCTTCAAACTGGCCGCTCTCATGAAAGAGGCGGGCCTGCCCGATGGCGCGTTTCTCGTGGTGCCCTGCAAGGGCTCGAAAAGCGCTGCGCTGGTGCGCGATCCGCGTCTGGCGTGCCTGACCTTCACCGGCAGCCCGGACATCGGCTGGCAACTGCGGCAGAGCGTTCACCCCGGAACCAGGGTGATTCTGGAGCTGGGAGGCAATGCCGGTATCGTCGTGCACAAAGACGCCTCTCTGGACAAGGCTGTGCAGGCAGCCTGCCGCGGCGGGTATGCCCATGCAGGACAGGTGTGTATCTCGGTGCAGCGTGTCTATGTCCATGAGGACATCTATGATGAGTTCGTGAAGCGTTTCACAGCCCGGGTCAAGGAGCTCAAAGTCGGTGATCCCCTGGACGAGAGCACCGACGTGGGTCCGATGATCGATGCCGGGGCCGTGGAGAAGACCAGGCAGTGGGTCGACAAGGCTGTGGACGGCGGCGCCCGGGCCCTCACCGGCGGACCGGCTCGCTCCAACAATCTGCTCGATCCTGTGGTCCTGGTCGATACGAGAGCCGATATGGAAGTGGTGGCATGCGAAGTCTTCGGACCGGTCGTCTCGGTGATGAAGTATGACACCATTGATAATGCCATCGAGGCCATGAACGACACGCGTTATGGACTCCAGGCCGGCGTTTTCACAAGCGATATCAATGTCGCGTTCAAGGCGGCGCGCAATATCGATGTCGGTGGGGTAATGGTCAACGATGCTCCGACTTTCCGGGCCGACCACATGCCTTACGGTGGTCGCAAGGAGTCCGGTCTTGGTCTCGAGGGAGTGCGCTTCGCCCTCATGGAGATGACCCAGCCCAAGTTCATCTGTCTCAATCTCGAAGGGTGAAAATATACGATAGAGTGAAAGCCCTTCAGGGCGGCTTGATCGTATCGTGCCAGGCGAGCACCGGAGAGCCTCTCTGCAAACCTGAGCATATCGTCGCTCTTGCCCTGACCGTCATCAATGGTGGTGCCGACGCTCTGCGTCTCGAGGGTGTGGAAAATATCAGGGCTGTGCGAGCGGTGACCGATATTCCCATAGTCGGCATTACCAAGACTGACGGTCTGACGGCGGAGGAGCGGCTCGAGACTGTCTTCATCACTCCTACTTATGAGGATGCCAGGAAGGTGGCCGAAGCCGGCGCCGATATCATCGCTCTTGATGCCACCGGACGTCCCCGGCCGGACGGTCTGACCCTGGAGGAGACCATCGCTCTGATTCACCGGGAGCTCGATAAGCCTGTCTGGGCCGACGTCGCCACTCTGGAAGAAGGCACAGTCGCCTTCTCTGCCGGATCGGATATCGTCTCTACCACTCTTTTCGGCTATACGAGCTATTGCCTGGCAGACGAGGCCGGCGGACCGGGCTTCGATCTACTGAAGGCGCTTGTCGAAGCTGTCACGGTTCCGGTTATCCTCGAGGGCCGGGTCTGGCATACGGGAGATGTCGAGCGCGCCATCGAATACGGTGCATATGCAGTAGTAGTGGGCTCGGCAATAACCAGACCTCATTTGATAACCCGGCGTTTCCGGCAAGCTCTCATAGCGAAGAGTCCGCACAAATGACCTCGCAATTCAGCCTCTGGCTCTATCCTCTCCTGGCCTTCTCCGTGGTGGCATTGGCGGTGCGTGCTCGCATTCCGATCGGCTGGTCCTGGGGCTCCATCATTCAAGTGCTTCCCGTGCTCGCTTGTGGCGTGCTCGGTCTCTATGTCGGTCCGGACTGGATTTTCGCCATCCTGGGATGGCTTCTAGTCCTGGCTTCTTACCTGCCTTCGCGTTTCTTCTACACAGGTATCCAGCGTAATCTCATGACTCTCAATGCCAGGGGCATGATGGTTCTGTCCGAGCGAGTGAAGCTTGTCTTCTGGGGCTTGCCCGGGCGGTTCTGGTCGGATATGACCCGGGCTCTCGCTCTCTACATCGAAGGAAGCGGTGATGATGCGGACGCCCTGCTCGACCACTGGCAGGGCCGGCCTGGGCTTCCGAAAGACGTCCGGGATCTTCCTTCCAATTACCGGTTCGTCGGTAACGGTGTCATGTGGCGCTGGCAGAAAGTCGTGGATCAGTATGAGGCAATGGCCGAGGAGGATCGCAAAAGGCTCGGCCACTCGGTGTTGTTGCCTACCGCCCGTGCTTATGCTGAGCTCGGTCGGTTCGATGATGCCGCCGAATGTATCAAGAAAGCGAAGCTGGCCGAGAATATGCTGCCCATGCAGTATCTCGCTCTTTCTCTCCTGCCCTTTTTCTCCCTGAGCGGAGCCCTGACCGAGCTCAAGGCGCTCATCGGGATCCTGGCCAGGAGAAGCAAAGACTTTCCGGTCAGCAGCCGTGAATACTGGAGCGGTCGTTGCTATCTGGCGGCCGGGCAGGAGGAGGAAGCCCGCAAGTGTCTGGAGGCGTCCCGGAACGCATCGCAGTCCGAGCGCTTCAAGAGTCGCATCGACTGGCTTCTCGAGGAGTGGCTTCTCGAGGAGCGGCTTCTCGATTCCGAAAAACAGCGCCCCGGTGCCGATGTCCGGGCTCGGGTCGATGAGATCTGGCAACTGTTCAGGAAGGCCGCATATGTCCAGGAGATAATCTCGCCCCAGAGACACTCGGTGGCCGTCACGCTGATCGTGGTACTTATCGTCCTGGTTTATCTGCTTTACGGTCCGATCAAAGACTATATGGTCTTTTTCAAGCCCGTGGCAGGTGAAGAGCGGCTCTGGGCCTGGGTGACTTTCGTGGTCTCGAGCTTTTCGGTGAGCAAGGCGGCCATATTGAACGGCGAATACTACCGCCTCCTGACGTATCTCTTCCTGCACGCCCATGTCACTCACATGATTCTCAACATCGTCGGTCTGGTCTGGTTCGGCCGGATCGCCGAGAATATTTTCGGCACCAGCCGTTTCGTGGCGATTTATTTCGTAGGCGGGATTCTCAGCGGTGTCGCCCATAGCCTCTTGAGCACCGATATCGCGGTAGGCGCCTCGGGCGCAGTGATGGCGGTTTTCGCCGCCTCGGCTGCCGGCATCTACAGGCTCAAGGATAAAATCCCCGATTCGGTAAGACGTTTCGAGCTCTCCTGGCTCGGCGGTCTGGCGGCTTTTCAGGTCATCCTCGACCAGGTGATCCCGCATGTGGCTGCTTTTGCTCACCTGGGCGGACTGCTTGCCGGGCTTGCCTTTGGAATGGTTCTCTCCCTTCGCAATCCGGACTCGGGAGAGGAGGAGATTACCGGAAAATTCGTCGGCGGATAAACTTATTGCCTGGTTTTCAATTCTCATATAATTGGTAAGTAAGTAAGGCTGAATCGGATCGACTTCGACTGGAGTTTTATGCACGATTGTCCGACATGTAGAGTGCCCCTTCACGGTCACGAAGAAGTCTGTCCTTCCTGCGGCACCCGGCAGCGTGTCCGGCGCAGCACTAGCAGTTTGCTCAGCTCGACTCCTCAGAAGCCGCCGGTCAATCTGGTCCCTTTCGTCATTGTTTTCTTCCTTCTGGGCATCGGCACTTTCATCCTGGCCCAGGGCAGCTGGGTGGGTCAGATAATGTCCCGGGGACCCGTTCAGGAAGACCCTCTCGATAAGCTGTCGCCGGTGGAGATCAGGCAGATGCTCTACAGCAAGATCGAAGAGGGTATTGCTGCTGCCGGCGCCACCGCCACCTACACCTGGACTCTGCCGGGTGGAGAAGAGACCGATATCAATGCCCAGGGACCGGTTCATCTCACCATCAACACCGAGCTTTCGGACCCTAACCTGCGGCGTGGGATTATCGACCCTGCCAAAGAGCTCATGCATAAGGCCCAGATTCCCACACTGGTCATGAACGACTCTAAATCCAAGGCGACCTGGACATATCAGGTCAATGTGCCGACGACCCCGTCCTCCCAGACAGCGCCCTCCGGCCAGGGGGTCAATCAGGAGACAGAGCAGGCGGCAGAACAGGCAACCGATCAGGCAACAGATCAGGGCTATTGATCATGGTCAGGTTCATACCCTGGAAGAGATTCAGATTCAAGATCGGCGCTGCGTCTTTACTGTCTATGACTATGCTCATAGCGATGGTGCTCGCTATCGAGGCGAAAATCATCGAGCCGAAGATGCCTCCCAAGCCGGCCTCGAACGATGTGGATTTCACCACCATCGCCAGGGGCTCCTTCAGCGGCATCAGGACTGCCGAGCGGCTGGCTGTTCGCGATGAGGGAACCTGGCTCTCCGTCTGGCACCGACATTCCAGCGAACTCCAGCATTTTGAGCCGGCTCCCCATGTCGACTTTGAGAAGAGTATGGTGGTGGCGGTTTTTCAGGGTGAGGGTAACAGCAGGTCCGGTCTGATCCAGGTCGATTCTATAAAGGCGTTTCAGGACAAGATTGTAGTGCTTCTCAGTGATAGCGGTCAGACCGGAGCCAAGAGCGCCAGGAACACCACCCGATCTTTCCATATAGTCAAAGCGCCAAGAAGCTTGCTTCCCGTGGTCTTTCGCTGATATTGATACTGCCGGCGGTGCTCACTGAGCGGACAGGGCGTCGATGATCTCTTTGAGCGATGATTTCTCGTCGCAGACTTTCTGAAAGGCTTTCCGATCAAGGACATCTTTCACCAGGATCTCTTCCATGACCGGATAATAGCCAGCGAACACCGTAGATTCGAAGGAGTATGAGATTTCATCCGTGCCTTCGCCCTCGCCGGTATTGTGCGGTCGAAGCCAGAGGTCTTTGCGGGCTAGCTTTTTGCCGCTGCGGTCGAAAACCTCCACTTCAGGAGGCTTCTCGAAGGCGACATTGAGCTCTTCCCGGCGCCAGCCCATAAAGCACCAGACACGCACCAGCCCGCTCTCGAGGTCGTAGTGGATGGGCACCATCGTCCGCTGGTCACTGGACAGATCCGGATCCTCGCAATAAGAGCTTGCCCATCGCTGGAAGACTTCCAGGCTCGACTCGGTGGTCTGGGCGGGTTTCATGCCAAGGTCCTGGCACGAACTGATATGAGCACCGTTGAAAAGGTCTTCCATGAAAGCGAGCTCTGTATAGAGGTTTTCCCGGGACCTCCCATCTCTGGTCAGGCGGTGCATTCTCTTGAGCTCGTCCTCGCCGAAAATGCCTGAAACTACGCTTTTAAGGAAACGATAAGAGTATGCTCGGCGGTAATAGAATGTCGGCAGCGGCTCCACCGTGATTCTTGGTTTGATCTTGAGCTGGCTGGCGGGCGATGTCGCCGATGGCGCAAGTTCCTTCTCGGGCAGGGTCCTGGCATGGGGGACCCTGGCCAGGGCTATGGTGCCTCTCAGCAGGTCTTCGAGAAGCTCGAAGTAAGAATCGTCCACAGAAAGATGCTCGGACTCGACCATGAGATGAGGTGCGATCAGGGGTGCCAGGCTCCAGGTCACATAGTCGTACCAACCCGAGTCAGCCGTGGGGCGCAAGCTCATCTTGCGGGATCGGACTACTTTTATGAACTCGTCCATGAGGCTGAAGTTCTTTGGTACAGGGTTGCCGGGACCGATAAGCTTGGCGAGAAGATCTTCTTCGTGTGACACTGTCGGAGGTATCGTCGCCAGGACCTCCGTCTCGAAGTCGCCTCCTCCCGACGTGAACAGCACTCTCAGGTCCGGAAGCCTGGGCGGATTGGTCAGTTTGTGGACCATATCCAGGAGCTTCAGATACGAATCCAGGAGGTCTCCGTCTCCTTTGATGATTTCGGCCAGGGCATTGGCGCCCGCGGCATCTTTGGACATCTCCAGAGGCGTCTGGAGCATTCTATCCTGTTTGAAGACAGCGCCCAGCTCATCATTCCAGGTGTAATAGGCAACGGGTTTCGAGACTACAGGCTGCCCCTCGAACTGTTTCAGCCGCTCGTCCACCTTTTCCTGCCACTGCTTGCTGAGCCCGGTAGCCCTGGCTCCGGAAAGCTCCAGGGCCGCAAAAATGATCACGGCAGCCCGAGCGAAAGAGTCCACGTCCGGGCTCTTTCCGGACTTTATCAGAGACTTGCCCAGGGACTCGAGGAGTTTCCTCTTGCCGGTGAAATCACCCAGCCCTTCCTGGAGATATTGTTCGATAGTGGCCATGAATCCGTCGTCGAACTGTCTGGCTTTGTAGATCAGGGTGCCGGCGGGCACATAGCTTTCTTTGCCGTCCCAGTCCACCCTGACAAGCTCCGCCAGGGACGGGCTCAAGGACATAGCGTCGGTTTCGTCCAGGCGCTCGTTCTTCAGACGAAGGACCTGACTGTCAAGACCGAGCCGGACTCTATGACCGGACTCAGCCGTGAATTCGCGAATCAGGGGGATGGATCTGGTGCTCTCCATGCTCTTCTCCATTCTCAAATCGCCAGATAACGATTGTATCCGGTCGGACCGGTATTGGGGTGAATTTAAAGACCCTGGTCTCGAATGGGTATATCTTTCCTGGAAGCCGGAGCAAATTGCCATGAGCAAGAGTCAGACAGTGGAAAAACAACCGATCACGGGAGCTCCGGGGGAGCGTCGCTATTTCTACCCGATTTCACTGAGACGCCGGCTGACTTATCTATTCTTCTGTGTCTCGGCTCTTCTGGTCGTGCTCTGGATCAGCCTGGACCGACCCATAGTTCGGACCGCCGCCGGGGTCCATATTGTCGATATCAAGCAGCCGGGCAACTATGTGGCTTTCTTCAAGGGCAATATCCGGGATCCCTTCGGCTGGGACACCATCAGAGGACGATTCCGTGATGCCCTGGTCGTCGAGATCGAGCCCTATGACAGCACGGCGTATGTCTGGAAAGTCGTGCCCTTCAGGGACCTCTCCTCGTTCAATTCTTTTTCGGTAGCCGAGTTCGACGTCTACCATCCGGGCCGTTACCTTCTTTTCTCGTCCTGGAAAGCAGACGTTCTCAAATGCGATGGCACAATCACCCTGGAGAGGAATGTGGTGGAGAAATTCTTCTATCGCTGGGGTGCTGGAATCGTAGCCGGAGTATCTTTTCTGGGCTTCCTCGGATTTCCTGTAAGCAGGCGCCCTGGCTAGTACAGTCGATTCTAGTTTAGTCGATTCGATCGATCACCCATTCTGGTATTGACCGTCCGGAGTCCATGGTGGAAGATGGATCTATATGGAAACCCGGCGACGCATTAGCGCGTAAAGGCAGTGTCTGGATGATGAAAGTCTATACAAGCTCTGACGGCAAAGACGCCGTCAGATATATCAGGCTGTCCGAGCTTGATCAGCCTATCAGACAGATGTTCACTTCCTGGCTGGCGAGGAGAACCACCTCCATTGTGGTTGTCGATGAGCTGGAAGTAGGAGACGCGGTCGAGTATGCGGATTACAGACGGTTCGTCCACGAAGCGGTGGAAGCCAATTAGGTAGGATTGAGTCTATAGTACTATATATGGTGCTTTCAATTCCGAGAGCTTCGCAGTTCGCTCACCGCTCTCAGTACTATTCGCCTGTAGTCGACGGGCTTCGTCTCGTGACCGCCGAGAAGGACGGAATTGCACAGCTGATCTCTCGTGTTGCCGGGAGCTCTGACTGTCTTACCATCGAAGGTGAGCTCGTAGGGCTCCAGGGTGCGGCTGAAGACCGGCCTGGACTGAGCGCGCTCATTCCAGATCTGATCCCGGCACAGCTTTTCGATAATTTTCCTTGCCATGCTATCCGAGACAGCAATCCCGGATGAGTTAACGATTCGATTGTCCAGAAGGCTTCCTGCCTGCTCGATCCGGAATTGCACTGTCAGTTCCTGGTACTGGTCCGGAAAAGAATGGCTGGTCCGAATCTCATCCAGGAGACAGTAGAGGATGAGATGTCTCGTAAGAGTATCGGCGGCAGCCCGCTCGATCAGTGATTGAGTGTAGAGACCGGCTTCGTCTTTCAATGCCGCGGAGCGGAGGTGCAACCAGATTCCCGTTCTATAAGCATCCAGACCCTTTGATGAGACTGCATCTTTGTTCTTTAGATCGAGTTTGTAGATGGCTTCGATCTCGTTTTGATAGGCTGCCAGGGATGTCAGAGCTTGTTCGATGATCTCGGCTGCCTGCCGGTAATCACCAGCCTGCCGGGCCGCTTCGGACGCCTCGAAGGCGGTGTCCCCGAGCTTCTTGAGGTCATCTGGTTTTTGCTCCTGCCTGGCGCTCCCGAGATAGAGTGACCAGTAACGTTTTGACTCGTCAGTCTCGTTCAGTACTGTTGCCGCTCGCGCTGCGATCAGGAGCGACTCTCTGAGACCGTCAAGGTACGGCTGCAAGGTTCGCTCTTCCAGGGGCTCGACGCCCTGCGATCTTCTGGCACAGCCCAGAGCGTATTGCTGCGCCGCATGGCGGGCTTGCTCCAGAGCTTCTCTCTCCTCACCGCGATCATGTAGAGAGCTTGCCAGGTTGAGACGAAGGTCCGGTGTCTTGCGACCGATGATCACTTCTTCCAGAAAAATATGCTGTCTCTGGCAGAACTCGGCAGCCAGAGGAGCCACTCTGGTAAGTTTCTTGATTCCGCCTCCGGTGACGATCACCACCGGGATCACTACGAAGACTGCGATTTTCAAAAGCCAGATCTTCCAGTCCAGAAGCAGCATGGGCTCTTCTTCCAGAAAGTCGGTGCGCTCCTCTGCCTGGTAATGGCGGCAGACGATCTCTCTCGAGGTCGTGTCCACGGGCTGAAGAGCAAAACTGCTTTCGGACCAGTCGGATACCAGACGATCGAGGGTTCGATCAGCGATATCCACGCGTTCTTTTTCAAACATTCTGCGGGCTTCGATACGGTCGGCTAGAGAGATATTCCCTGCGAACCCTGCCCGTCAGACTGGTTGTAAAGTACTATGTCACCATCGTAGATTACGAAGAGTCTTTCTTCGGTTCGCCAGGGACTCGAAGGCAGAGTGAACGAATAAGAGCTCTTACCTCCGAATCTGGCCTGTTTCGCATTTCGATCCAGGGGCTCTTGCTCAGAGATGCCGCACCACGGGCGCCTTCTACTTCTTGCCGAGAAGGCCGCGGAAGAACTTGGCTACCGGGTCATAGAACTCGGAGACGACCCGTTCCTTCAGAGGGATGATGGCGTTGTCCGTGATCTTGATTTCCTCAGGGCAGACTTCGGTGCAGCATTTCGTGATGTTGCAGAAGCCGATGTTTCCCTCGTCCTTGAGATAGCCGAGACGATTGGCTGTGTCTTTCGGATGCATTTCGAGACCGGCGGACCGTACCAAGAATCGCGGACCCATGAATTTGTCCTTGCGATCGTGATCTCTCAGGACGTGACAGACGTTCTGGCAGAGGAAACACTCGATGCACTTGCGAAACTCTTGAACCCGCTCGATGTCTTCCTGGTGGATGATCCACTCTTTGCTGTCTGATTCGTCGGGAGAAAATCCCGTGATTTTCTTATTGACCTCATAATTCCACGAGACATCCGTGACCAGGTCTCTTATCAGCGGGAATGTTTTGATTGGCTGAACCGTGATCTCTTCACCGGGCTCGAAGCGATCCATTCTGGTCTTGCACATCAGGGAGGGGTGACCGTTGACCTCGGCGCTGCAGGACCCGCACTTGGCGGCTTTGCAGTTCCAGCGCACCGCCAGGTCGGGCGACCCGTTCGCCTGGATGTAGTGGATGGCATCGAGTATCACCATACCGTCCTCGACAGGGACCTTATAGGTCTTCAACTCCCCGGAACCGGCGTTGCCTCGATAGACTTTCAGCGTGGCTTCAGGCATGGGCGTGCTCCTTCTCCTCAAAAAGCTTCTTCAAATCTTCGGGCATCTCAGGAAGCGGTGTGTGCTCCAGCTTCATCTTTTCGCCGTCTCTACTGCAAGATGTATTGACGGTCGCCCACTTGCCTTTGTCTGTTTCAGTGAAGTCCAGACGGCTGTGGGCGCCCCGGCTCTCCTGCCTGGAATGGGCGCTTCTCGCCATGGCTTCCGCTGCCACCATCATGTTTTGCAGGTCGCGGCAGAGATGCCAGCCGGGGTTGTATTCCTTACCGCCTTCAGCTTTGACGTTGGCGACTTCTTTCTTGAGCTCCTCGAGCTTCTTGATGCCTTCTTCCATGTCTTTCTCATTTCTGAAGATGCCGACATGGGTGCCCATGATCTGGTTGAGCTCTTTGTGGACGTCATAAGGATTGCGGCCCGATTCACGTTTGAACGGGGCTTCAAGCTCCTCGACAGCGGCTTCGATGTCTTTATCGCTTATCCTGGGAAATTCTTTGAGCTTCTCCGCGTAATCCGAGGCTCCCGTTCCAGCGCGTCGCCCGAAGACCACGAGATCCGACAGGGAGTTGCCGCCCAGACGGTTGGCGCCATGCATTCCGCCTCCCACTTCGCCGGCGGCGAAGAGTCCGGGGACCCGGCTCTCGGCCGTGTCTGCATCGACCCTCACACCGCCCATGACATAGTGGGCTGTGGGACCGACTTCCATGGGTCCGGCGGTGATGTCCACGTCAGCAAGCTCTTTGAACTGGTGGTACATGGACGGGAGTTTTTTCTTGACCCGTTCGGGGTCCTGATAGCTGATGTCGAGAAAGACACCGCCATGGGGAGAGCCGCGACCTTCTTTGACCTCGGTATAGATCGCCCGGGCGACGTTGTCTCGGGTGGAGAGCTCCGGGGGGCGGCGAGCTTTAGTCGATTTACCCTCCAGGGTGGCACTCACCCATTCGTCTGCTTCTTCTATGGTGGCTGCATAGTCGTTCTTGGTCGCTTCAGGCAGGTAGTCGAACATGAAGCGCTTGCCTTCGCTATTGGTGAGACGTCCGCCTTCACCACGCACACCCTCGGTGACCAGAATTCCTTTGACGCCGGGGGGCCAGACCATGCCTGTGGGGTGGAACTGCATGAACTCCATGTCGATGAGATCGGCGCCGGCTTCGTAAGCCAGGGCGTGACCGTCGGCGGTGTATTCCCAGGAGTTGGAAGTGACGGTGAAGATCTTGCCGACTCCGCCTGTAGCGAGGATCACTGCCTTCGTCTTGAATAGGACATATTTGCCGGTCTCCCGGTAATAGCCGAAGGCGCCGGAGATTTTGTCGCCGTCCTTGAAGAGTTTGGAGATGGTGCACTCCATATAGACCTGGATGCCCTGGTGGACGCCGCGATCTTGCAAGGTGCGGATCATCTCGAGTCCGGTACGGTCGCCGACGTGGCAGAGCCTCTTCCATTTGTGACCGCCGAAGGCGCGCTGGAGGATTTTGCCTTCTTTGGTGCGATCGAAAACGGCGCCCCAGTGCTCGAGCTCCCGGACCCGGTCCGGTGCTTCCTGGGCGTGGAGCTGGGCGAAGCGCCAGTTGTTAAGCATCTTGCCACCACGCATGGTGTCGCGGAAATGTGTTTCCCAACCGTCTTCCGGATCGACGTTGGCAAGGGCCGCGGCGATACCGCCTTCGGCCATGACTGTGTGAGCCTTACCCAGGAGTGACTTGCAGACCAGCCCCACCGATAGACCTCTTGCTGAGACCTCGATGGCTGCCCGCAGACCGGCACCGCCGGCTCCGATAACGATTACGTCGTGCTCGTGGGTTTCATAATCTGCCATTTTTCTTCTGTCCTATCTAATGTGCTTGGTTTTGATCTAACCGAAAAGAATAACCGGGCTCCACTGGCCGGAGGCTACCTGCCTGATATAGAAATCGACGAAGGCAACGGAGAAGAGGCTCATCCATGCCCATTGCTGATGTTTCTCGTTGAGTTTGGTGACGAGCTCCCAGACCTTGAAACGACGCTTGGCCGAGTCGCAAGCCGAGAAACAATCCAGAGAGCCGCCACAGAGGTGGCGGTAGGCGTGGCAACCGAAAGTGTAGCCCGACAGAAGGATGCAGTTGGCCAGCATCACCAGACCGAGGACGCTCAGGCAGAAACCCCCTTCATTGATCTTGAAAGCCACCACCACATCCCACCAGAGAATGGCGAGGACGATTGCCGCCAGGTAGAAGAAATAGCGGTGCATGTTCTGGAGGACAAAGGGAAACTTGGATTCGCCGCAGTATTTGTCGGCACCGTGGATATCCACGGCGCAGGCTGGAGGAGTCATGAAATAAGAGCGGTAATAGGCTTTGCGGTAGTAATAGCAGGTCGCCCGGAAACCGCCTGGAATCCACAGTATGAGGATCGCCGGCGACCATTTCCACCAGTCGAAAATGAGCTTGGGAGAATAGAAAGGCGAGAGAAACTGCTGGTATTCGTAGAGTCCGTTCTCGAACACTCTATAGGTCCCGTAGAAAATAAATGCGGTGAAACCTATGGCAATGAGTGCCGGCTCGAACCACCAGTTGTCCTTGCGGGTGGTCTTGCCCTGGTGGGCTGTGGACTGAACAGTGGAAACTTCGCTCATCTGCCGAACCTTCATTTGCATTGCCGACTTCACGATGCGTCGGGCAGATTCACTCGGTCAGTGGTCTTTTCGATTTACTGCTGCCCCGATGACTCCAGAAAGCCGCGAAGTCGGCATTATTATTACCTCTGAAGCAGCCCGATTATAGCAATCTCGTTTTCGGTCGGGTCGGAAATTACAGATTGATTAAGATGATGAACGGGGATCGATAGACGCAGGAAAAAGCCACTACCTGAGCGCATTTCAGTATCGTCTCGCCTGACAACCTCGAGGAACAGTTTGCCCGCTCTTCCGTCTATTTTTGCAGTGGTACGTGTTGTGTAAACAGTCGTGGGACGCGCGGCGCCAATCGAGAGGATGTCATGAAAAAGAAGGGATCTGCCAAGAAAAAGGGCAAGCTGGTTCTGGATGATAGCCATGATCGTTATGTAACTGCCAGGCTCGATCAGGCTCTGCCCCTGGTGACCGAGGACTGGATGTCGGTTGAGCAGATACTCAATCGCCTCAGCGAATTCGCTCCCGGGGATATGCTCATGGAGCTCACCAATGCCATTGCCGTATATGCCGACGACCAGGCAAGGCGCGGTTATATTCTCGGTCAGGACGATTTATTCAAGGAGATGGCCCGCCGGCAGGCTGCCTGACCGCAGTTCAGTTCAAGAAGTGTCTAATCGGTTACACTGTGGAGCTAGTCCCTGGCATATCATCTAGAAGTAGACAGCCGATTCGCCAGAGGACCCAGAATCTTGCCAAGCTCGTCGCCCAGAGTTTCTCCGAGAATTTCCCGATCAGTGCCCGGAATGACCTCCATCTTCAGCAGCGCTTCCCTTGCGGCACTTGTTTATCTCGGGCTGGCTCCGCGCCTGAATAAGCTTCTCTATCGCCCCATGCTCTTCTTCCCTACCCGATTCCCTTCGGACTGGGGTGGCAATCCTGTCCTTCATGAGATCGAAGGCGAAGATTTGTTTTTCCAGGGCAAAATGGGTCAGCGACTCCACGGCTGGTATTTCAAGAATCCCGGGAGCCGTTTCACGATGCTCATCAGTCATGGCAATTCAGGCAACATTACTATCCGGGACAAGCTCGCCGACATCGGGCTATCCTCGGGGTGCTCGGTCTTCGTCTATGACTATCAGGGCTTTGGTCTGAGCACGGGCAAACCGAGCGTCGAAGGTATATGCGATGATGCCGAGGCAGCCTATGATTGTCTTACAGGAGAGCTGGAGGTAGCGGGGAGCGATATCATTTTCTACGGCGAGTCCCTGGGCGCCGCAGTGAGCACCTATCTTTCCACAGTGCGCGGCTGCTCGGCCATTATCCTGCAGTCCGGGTTCGCCTCTCTGAAGCGTATTGCCGGCGAGCATTTCCCCCTTCTCAACCTCTATCCGCCTTCCTTGTTTCCGAAGCCGGCTCTGGACAGCGTCTCGATCCTCAAGCAGGAGCATCCGCCGCTCCTCCTCATTCATGGCGACAGGGATCGGGTCATCGGGGTCGAGCATTCCGAGACCATGTTTGCCGAGGCAGTATCAAGAAAGAAGTTCCTGCGCCTGCCCATGACGGCTCATGCCGATATCTGGGACACCGCCAGACACGAGGTAGTGACTGCCATAAAGGAGCATCTGGGATCCCTGGACTGAGCCAGAGCTCTCTAAAATTGGTGAAAACCCGAAGAAGAATATCCTCAAACTTAGCCTCTTTGTATATCCCCACTGAGCAAAATGGTAAAGATGGAGAAATCAAGAGGCTGAGAAGCTGTATGGAAACCGATCCTAATCAATGGCACTCGCTGACCCCTTCGCGTCCTTCGGCGGAGCACCTGATTCCCGGGCTCTATGCCCTGGCGCGGTGCTGGTTCGATCGCGGCGATGCCGCGCCGGCGGAGAAGATCTACAGGCTCATCCTGAGCATCGATGAGCGTGTGGCGGGCATCAAGTGTGGCGAGGTGGTTCTCAGCTCCCTGGATCTGGCGAATCTACTGGCTGAGACCGGTCGGCATATGGAAGCCGAGCATCAATATCTGCAGACCCTGAATCGCTGCAATCAGTATATGGGTCAGGAGCATCCTGCTTTCGGCATGACCCTGAGCGCTTATGGCGCCCTGCTTCGAAAGATGAAACTGGACGACCAGGCGGATCATATCGAGCGCCGGGCCACCAATCTCAAGCAGGAGAGCAAAGATCCCCGGACCACAATCGGTGGAGGAAGCAGCGTGAGCAGCATGACTATCACTTGAGTCCGGCGAGTTTTCTGAGGGAAAATCTCTCGGTCAGTGACAGCATGCCTCTCTGTTCTTGCGGATGAGATTGAGGGCGCTGCCTTCGCGGAACCACTCGATCTGTTCGGCGGTCATCGTGTGGCGCACTTCCACTTTCTCCTGCTTGCCGCTCTTGTGGGTGATGGTCATCTCCACCGGCTTGCCGGGGGCGAGATTGTCAAGACCCGGGAAGCCTATCTGGTCGCCGGCTTCGATTTTGTCGTAGTCGGCTTTGTTGGCGAATGTGAAAGCCAGGATACCCTGCTTTTTCAGGTTGGTTTCGTGGATCCGGGCGAAGGAACGGACTACCACGGCTTTGCAGCCGAGGAAGCGCGGTGACATGGCGGCATGCTCGCGGCTCGAGCCTTCACCGTAATTCTCGTCACCGATGGATACCCAGCCGGTGCCTTCGGCTTTGTAGTGCCTGGCCACCTCGGGGATGGTTCCGGTCTTGCCGTTCAGCGCATCCACGGTGGTACCGGGCTCTTCGGCGAAGGCATTGATGGCGCCGATGAACATATTGTCGCTGATCTTGTCCAGGTGACCGCGGTATCTCAGCCAGACACCGGCGGGGGAGATATGATCGGTGGTGCATTTACCCTTTGCCTTGAGCAATACTTGCAGACCTTCATAGTCTTTGCCGTCCCAGGCCTTGAACGGCTCCAGCAGCTGCAGGCGCTCGCTCCTGGGGTCGACTTTCACCTCTATGCCTTTACCGTTGGCTGCCGGCTCCACATAACCGGCGTCTTCGGAGATGAAGCCGCGACCGGGGATCTCATCGGCGACAGCCGGGGCTTCGAGCATGACCTTCTGGCCGTCCTCGGTTTCGAGGCTGTCTTTCAGAGGATTGAAGGAGAGCTTGCCGGCGAAGGCGAAAGCGGTGACCAGCTCGGGGCTGCCAATGAAGGCATAAGTTTGCGGGTTGCCGTCGTTGCGCTTCTGGAAGTTACGGTTGAAAGAAGTGATGATCGAGTTTTCATCGCCTTTTTCGATGTCGTCCCGTTTCCACTGACCGATACAGGGACCGCAGGCATTGGCCAGGACCGTCCCGCCCATCTTCTCCAGAGCCTCGAGTTGACCGTCTCGCTTGATGGTCTGGTGAATCTGCTCTGAGCCCGGTGTGATCAGGAATCCGCAGTGGGCTTTCAGTCCTTTGGCGGTGCCCTGGCTGGCTACCGATGCCGCTCTGGACATGTCTTCATAAGACGAATTTGTGCAGCTGCCGATGAGTGCGAAGCGGAGCTCATCGGGCCAGCCGTTCTTCTCGAGGTCGGCTGCCATCTCGGAGACCGGTCTGGCTATGTCCGGGGAATGAGGTCCGACAACGTAAGGCTCGAGGGTGCTCAGGTCGATCTCCACTACCTGGTCGTAATACTTCGCCGGGTCTCTGGCGGTCTCGGGATCGGCGGTAAGATACTGTCGATGCTCCCGGGCCAGATCGGCTACCTCCTTGCGCTCCGTGGCTTCGAGATACCTGGCCATACGCTCGTCGTAGGGGAAGACCGATGTGGTGGCACCGAGCTCGGCGCCCATATTGGTGATGGTGGCCTTGCCTGTGCAGCTGATTGATTCGGTGCCTTCGCCGAAATACTCGATAATCGCTCCGGTGCCACCAGCGACGGTGAGGATACCGGCAAGCTTGAGGATCACGTCTTTGGGCGCTGTCCAGCCGTTCAGGGAGCCCTTGAGATGAACGCCGATCAGCTTGGGCCAGCGCACACCCCAGGGCTCGCCGACCATGACGTCTACCGCGTCGGCCCCGCCGACACCGATGGCGATCATACCGAGACCGCCGGCGTTGGGGGTGTGCGAGTCGGTGCCGATCATCATGCCGCCGGGAAAGGCGTAATTTTCCAGGACCACCTGGTGGATGATACCGGCGCCGGGCTTCCAGAATCCGATGCCATGCTTATTGGAGGCGGAGCTCAGAAAATCGTAGACCTCTTTGTTCTCCTGCATTGCCCTGTCCATATCCTTCTCGGCTCCGACATAGGCCTGGATGAGGTGGTCGCAGTGGACGGTGGAGGGCACAGCCACCCGGTCGATCTGCGCCTGCATGAATTGCAGAAGGGCCATCTGAGCGGTAGCGTCTTGCATGGCTACCCGGTCCGGGCGAAGGAAGGCGTATGTATTGCCGCGCTCGAGCTTCTCTTCCGGAAAGCGGTCCAGATGCGCTGTCAAAATCTTCTCGGCCAGGGTAAGGGGCCGACCCAGTTTCTCCCGGGCGGTCTCATATTTGGCTTTTCTAGACTGATAGAACTTCTTGTAGTCTTCGGCGGTGAATGTGGTCATGGCTAACTCTCGAGGTCGGAAATCTGTATTCGTTGCAAACCAGATTCTACAAAAGAGCGTGACTGGACCGGGCAAATGCGCTTTATCTCTTTAGCTTCGGCTCTGTTGACATCGCGTTGAAAAGTAGATGATCGGGCATTCAGAATGAGCTTTATTTGAATTCCTCAATCTGGCGGCTGGCGAATCGGTAGACAGCCCACTTGAAATGGTGCATGCGAATCTTATGAAAACCTGCCATTTTCATCTCCTCATAAGCCTGGTCGGCGCTCCAGCCGTCCCTGGCCATCCGGTAGAAAGAAGCGAGCATGCCGGTGCGATCAGAGCCGTGTTTGCAATGGAGAAAAACCGGGCGCATGCCGTCGTCGTCGATGATCTCGAAGAAACGACCGATATCCCTTCTTGTCGGTAGAGACCAGTAATTGAGAGGGATGAAGATTGCATTCATACCACTCTGCCGGGCCAGATCCCGCTCCTCCACCAGGACATTGCTGCTCCAGCGCAGGCAGATGATGGTCTTGATTCCCAGCTCGGCGAGCTGCTCGAACTCGTGGGGCTCGGGTTGACCACCGCGAAAGAACCAGTCGTTTATCTGCCTGAAATTCTTGATGGTGACCGGGTGCTCGAAAGACACAGACAAATCTCCAGCTCAGCCCGTCAGATCTTATCAAGAATCTCCAGGGCTTTCTCTACCTGGTTGTCTGTGCTACCTTTTCTCGAACCGTCATCGAGCTCGAGCGTGAAATCGGGCTCGACTCCTCTGCCCTCGATTCTCTCACCGGCCACGGTGATATCGAGTATGGCCAGATAGAGCGAGCACTTCGAATTGATCGGAAAGAGCCTCCCTGCCACAACCGCACCGGCGGTGGTGGTGCCGACGAGTTTCGCTCGACCGGTGCTTTTCAGGCTGAAAGCCAGGAGCTCTTTGCCGCTGCGGCTGCCCTCATTGATCAGAGCCACCATTGGACGATCGTAGAGCTCCTGCTCGCTGCTCGTCTTGCCATTTCTGTCGGTGGTCTTGAAGACCGGATAGGCCTGTCGAGTGCGGTAGAACCAGTCCAGATCGTCCAGGCTGTTGCCGCCGTAGCCGTCGCGCAGATCGAAGATCAAGCCGTCGGTGGAAAGGAGCCTGTCCTGCAACAGCTCGATCAGGGCATCATGAGATTTCATGCCGCCGCACCAGACATGGATATAGCCCAGCTTGCGCCCGTTTCTCTCGATGATCCGGACGCTCTTTCGCATGGCTTCCACATAGGCGTCATAGAGACCCTTCTTCTCCGGTATTAGAGTCAGTTCGCGGCGTTCGCCTCTCCTTTCGAAATTGATCCGCAACCTTTCTCCATGCCGGCCCAGAAAATCGGTATAGCCTCTATAGGGCGAGCCGTCTATCGAAACAATCCTGTCGCCGGGACGCAGTCCCGCACTGTATGCCGGGCTGCCGTCCAGGACATAGCGGATCACGTCTCTTTCTCTTTTCGGTCCGCCGGTGACAAAACCAACGAATGCCACGGGTCCTTTTGAGGATCCGAAGAGGCTGTGGAGGAAATGTAAAATTTCATCGTTTATGGTGGCAAACTCGCAGTGGCTCGTTTCGAGCCTGGCAAGACAGCCGTTGAGGATATCGTGGAGGGTGGCCAGGTCCCGGCAATTCTCGAGTTTCGCGCGCGCCGCGGCAAAAGCTGGCTTCCAGACCTTCTCCAGTTTCTGCCGGTCGAAATAATTGTCCCGAACCAGGAGATCTACCTTTCGCCCTGTGGCGACAGCGAAATCCGGATCAATAGCCAGAGAGTCTTGATTTCGGTGCTGGTTCTTCTGACCTGTCCGGCCGTCGTCAGCAAGAGCTGCTGTCTCGAGAAAGACAAAGGCCAGTGCCAGACGGAGAATGAGAAATAAAAGCGGAGACAGGGCGTGATTCATTCACTAAACTATAGCTCTATGCAGGACGGAAAAAGCAAGTTGTCAGTCCGACCTTCGGTGTATATCCCTACGCTATATTTCGCTGAGGGGCTGCCGTATACCATGGTCAATCTCATGTCCGTGGTCTTCTATAAAAATCTCGGGGCGAGCAATAGTTTCATCGGCTGGGCGACGAGCTTTCTCTACCTGCCCTGGACCCTCAAATTCCTCTGGTCTCCCCTTGTGGATGTGCGGAGCACGAAGAAGCGCTGGATAGTGGTGGCGCAGATGGTGCTGGCTGCTCTCTCTCTCCTTACCGCAGCCGCTTGCTTTCTCGACAACGCTCTCTACGTCACTGTCGCTGTCTTTCTCTTCCTGGGCATAGCCTCCGCCACCCACGATGTCGCCATCGACGGTTACTATATGGATGTCCTGGATCGTGAGCAGCAGGCTTTTTTCGTGGGTATCCGGAACGCCGCATACAAGGTTGCCTGGCTGCTGGGCTCTGGCGGGCTGGTCTTTCTGGCGGGTAGCCTGGCCGAGTCCACTTCTCTGGGAGTGAAAGGAGGCTGGTTCGTAGCCTTCCTCTGCTGCTCTCTGATTTTTCTTGCCTGCTCTCTCCTTCATATGAAGGTCCTTCCCGAGCCGGGCTCCGCCGGTCTCGACCAGTCTGATACCGAAGCCGGTGAGAGTCCTGGCAAAGATCTAGACCTGAACCCCGGCAAATTTCTCTCGATCTTTCTTTCTTATCTCGATCAACCTCGCATCGCGGCGGTGATCATTTATATATTGATATTCAGAGCCGGCGATGCCTTCATGCTCAAGATGGCCCAGCCCTTCCTTCTGGACAGTCCCGATAAAGGCGGGCTCGGCATCGCCACTTCCGAGGTGGGGATCATTTATGGCACTGTCGGGATGCTGTTCCTTCTGGCGGGCGGCATTTTCGGAGGCTGGCTGGTCTCCCGCTTCGGTCTCAGAAAGTGCCTTCTGCCGACAGCAGTGGTGCAGAACTTCGCCATCCTCCTCTATTACTGGCTGGCCATGCTCAAGCCCGGCGTCGAAGGCGTTCTATTCGGGGTCAACCTGAGCCAGACCCTTGCCTCGGTCGGGGTGTCAGGGCGCTGGCTCGATGCGAGCCTGATTTTCACCACCCTGGTCAACTCTTTCGAGCAGTTCTCCTACGGGCTGGGGACTGCAGCCTACACCGTCTTTCTGCTGACTACGGTGAGGCGGGACTACAAGGCGGCCCACTATGCTATTGCTACGGCGCTCATGGCTCTGGGTCTGATGATTCCCGGGGCGGTGTCGGGCAATATAGCGGATGCGGTGGGATACGAGAAGTTCTTTCTCTTCAGCTTCCTGGTGTCGATACCTGGTATCATCACTATTTTCTTCCTGCCTCTAGAGAAGTGAGATGCAATACAGAAAACTGGGCAAATGGGGAGTCAAGGTCAGCGAGGTGGCTCTCGGAAGCTGGCTGACCTATGGCGGAGCGGTGGAGGAAGAAGCTTCCATAAAACAGATCCGTCATGCTCTGGATAGAGGCATCAATTTCATCGATACTGCCAATGTCTACGCTCGCGGTCAGGCCGAGATCGTTGTCGGCCGGGCTCTTAAAGGTGTAAGGCGCGATGATGTCTTTCTCGCCAGCAAAGTCTTTTTCCCCATGGGGGACGGTCCCAACGACCGGGGGCTATCTCGCAAGCATGTTTTCGAGCAGTGTCACGCCAGCTTGAAGCGTCTCGAGACAGACTATATCGATCTCTATCAGTGCCACCGTTATGACGGCGATGTGCCGATGCTCGAGCTGGTGAGAGCCATGGATGACCTCACCCGCCAGGGAAAGATCCTCTACTGGGGCGTGAGCGAATGGCCTGCATCGGCTATCGAGGAGGCTGTTCGAGTTGCCGAATCACACAATGCCATGCCGCCGGTGTCCAACCAGCCCTGCTACAACATGCTCGTACGGGGAATCGAAGAAGAGGTGATTCCGGTGAGCATGGCCCACGGGCTCGGTCAGGTGGTCTTCTCGCCCCTGGCCCAGGGTGTACTTACCGGCAAGTACAAGCCCGGGCAGCCCATACCAGAAGGTACCAGGGCTGCCGATGAGCGGATCAACATGTTTATCATGTCGAACAATCTCGTATCCGATGAGATCCTCCAGCAGGTCGCCGAGCTGGTCAAAGTCGCCGATGAGATCGGCTGTACCATGGCTCAACTGGCTCTCGCCTGGATCTTGAGGCTCGAGGCGGTTTCCAGTGTCATATGCGGTGCGACCCGCCTGGAGCAGATTGACGACAATATCGAAGCTTCCGGGCTGGTTCTACCCGGAGAGGTTCTCGGAAAAATCGAGAGCCTTCTGAAGGTCGCCGTCAGTAGATAGGCAGCGCTGTCGGCTGAAATGGCAAGCCTGTAAGAGGCGCGCCGGCCAGAAAGTCGATGAGTTGAATCACTTCCGCTTCAGCGCTCTTTCTCTTAGCTTCTTGCAAGGCTCGCTCCAGGCTGCTGGAAGCCCGGGATGCCACCCAGGGATTTTCGTCCAGGGCGAGATTGTCCAGAATCTCCGCTGGCAGGTTGGGGTTTTCCGCCAGGCTGAAACGAACGTCAGGATGATCGTCTTCGGCGAGCTTCTCGATTACCGCAAAAGGTGCTTTATGATTTCTCCCCACCGCCATCCGGATGTCATGATCTTCGTGACTGGAAAGTTTCGCGAGAGTGTAGAAGGGCGTGCTCTCGTTTTCCGCGATGTACTCGAGCAGTCTCTTGCATGTGCTGGCAGCCGCCATACTGCCCAGATGCCGAGATTCCGTCTCCGGGTCGGCAGCGATCAGATAGTCGATACTTTGATGCTCTGCCGAGTTCTGTCTGAATTGCATATTGTTTTTTCCCCCTGTATCTCCTCTATCACCAGTCCCTCCAATGCTGTCTACACGAATACGGGTGAAATTGGACAGGCGCGGGGCTATTTTGCCAGTCTGGCTATGCAGTCGATCTGGTCTTTCATGGACAGGAATACCCCGGGCGGCGGCCTGCACCGCCTGCCGGCGCTCGCAGCCGTAGGCTTTGTCGATGAAAGTCAGAAAGCTCAATTCGAGGGACTGTTTGTTTTCCGGTCCGGCCATGGCAAGTCAGGCAGGCGCCCCCAACAGGTCTATGCCCGATTTGGCCGAATCGGTATCAGGCTCACAGCGGATTCAGAGCCTTTCGACGATCTCCCGGACGACCTCCTCGAGAGTCCGGTTCGCGTCTACGATCAGGGCTCCGGCGGGCTCTTCCAGGGTCGACAGCTGGCTTTCCAGCAACGACGGGTTCATATATTCATGCTTGCGGGCTGAAAGGCGCGAGGCGATTACTTCCGGAGTCGCCTTTAGATAGACGAAAATAGCCGGATCCTCCGGTTGGACCAGGATGTCCCGGTAAGAAGCCTTGAGGGCGGAGCAGGCGAGGACCAGGGATTTGCCGTCCCGGAGGCTGGCGACAATGACCTGGCGCAAGGCTTCGAGCCAGGGCTTCCGATCTTCGTCGGTAAGGGCGATTCCCCGGCGCATCTTCTCTTTGTTGACCGGGGGGTGAAACCAATCGGCGTCCTGGTATTCGATAGCCAGATTCTTGCTCAGGGCCTCCGCTACGGCGCTTTTCCCGCACCCGGAGACACCCATAATAATGAAGATCTGCTTGTTTAGCATAGTAGCGAGCAGGGGTAAGAAATATTGAGTATTCTAGTAGAGTCGCACCATATTTAGTGTGGACTATCTGACCAGCGGGTGATTTTATGCGATTTAGGAAGATACAGGCGATTTTCTCCCTGAGCGTTCTTCTGACGTCGCCCCTTGCTGGTCTTGCCCAGAGCGAGCCCAAAGAGCCGGTCAAGAATATACTCGCTCCGGCTCAGCCCATCGTTCCGGCGGGCAAGACCGTTGAAAGCAGTAGCTCTTCGGAGAAGCAGGGGGAGACCCTGAGCCCTTCTGGCGATTCTGCCGGCAAGGGCGATACCCCCCCTGAGCTGGAGGACTCCCAGCCCGAGCCGGTGAATTCTCTTGATGAAGTGCAGAGAAAGCTAGACGAGATGCTCGAGATTCAAAAGCAGAAAAAGGAAGAAGAGGCGAAGCGGACCCAGGAAAAGAACCAGCAGCGATCCGGTCAAGCCGGCAAGGAGCCGGCAAAGTCCCAGACCAAGAAAAAGAGCCCTCAGCTATTCGGACGAATCGAGCAAATCGCCGCCGAGGGCGACGTGAAGATGCCGAAGCTGCAGGCGATGACACCGCAGCTCGATCCCCGGGACAAGCGTCTGCAGTCCCAGGTTGATGAGACCATGTATTCCGGAACTATCGCCAAGCAGTTCCCCACCGAGTTCCAGGGACAGTGGGGCGGTGTCCTCCAGATCTGGAGCTATGCCTACAGCCCCCTCTATGTGCAGATGGACCGGGCCCAGGTGGTTCAGAGCGCCAAGATCTTGCAGAAAGGAAGATCGGGCAATGTCAATTTCAATTTCCGCCAGGACCGGTTCAATCGAATTGCTCTCGAGCCGGCAGCGGTTCTCCTCTCGGTTCCCATGAAAGATCTCAACTCTTACGATCAAATGATGGCAGGCGGGATGAGCAGCCAGCTAGGACCATTTGCCGGCTCTTTCCAGCAGGTCATGGCCGGTATGGAAGTGCCGGCAGTTAAAATTTACTTCGGTGAGGCGGCCACTGACGGCGTCATGCAGAAAGGCGTTTCGGGCAACCAGTTTCGCCAGAGTGTTGTGCGCAATACTATCAGGCAGCTTTCCGCCGACGTCGTCGAGCAGCAGATTATGACCCGCGCCCAGGATAAAGTCGCCAGCACCGGCAAGGTCAATACCTATTTCGACGAGTCTGTGATGCGCTTCAAGAGGCTCAATTACGGAAAACTCTACGTCACCGCCGCTTCGGTCAAATATGACAGCAAGGGACGCTATCTCTCCAAGCTGATCATGTATGGGACCGTCGACAAAGGCCGCCTGGTCCAGACCGACCCCATGTCGGACATGAACAAAATGATGGGCAGCATGACCAACCTCCAGCAGCTCCAGGGTATGTTCGGAGGCGGGGCCCCGGGGCAGCCGGTGAATACCAGGACGATTCCGGGCGGCATTCCGCAGATGCCTGCCATGCCGAATGGTTTCAATCCGTATGACATTCTTAAAAAAATGAATCAACAACCGCATTAGGAAGTATAGAATTTCCTTTATGAATCTGGATTCTCTTGTCGAGTTCGTTGATGACATGATCGTGCAGAACGATTACCCGGGCTTCGAACCCCGGGCGCTGAAGATTGGTCTGCCTGAATCCTTCAACAAGAGCGGGGCGAAAATTTTCGGTCAGGCTCTCAAACACGACAATATCTATGTCCGTCTTGCCGCCCTGCGCTGGTTCCAGGAGAAGCCTGGATTGATGCGTCCTTATTTCCGGGTCATCACCGATTTTCTGGGCGACGCCGATTCGTTCATCAGACAGGAGTCGATTCTCTGTTTCGAGCGGTGTGGCGCTTGCAACGAGGAGACTGTGATAAAAATTTCCAGATTGCTTTGCGACAGTGATGTCGATGTTTGCAAAGCCGCTGCCAAAGCCTGTGGAAAGATTGCCAGCAAGCTCAAGATCAAAGATGGCGAGGTCGTGGAAGCCCTCCGGCAGGCAGCTTCGGAAGGAGACAGCCAGGTGCGTTTCAAAGCCGAGAAGGCCCTTCGCAAGATAGGTGTCTATGACTGATTCAGATTGTGCTCTGCTTTCGCCAGGCGCTCTTCGAGCCGGTGATCGTTGATCAGTCTGCCATAGAATTCATGCTCGAAATACTGCTCGAGAAAATTCCAGTCATAGCGAATCATCTTCAAAAGCGAGCCGATTACTTCGTTGACTTCTCCGGCAAGCCCGCTAAGCTCGTTCAGGCATTCTCTGGATCCGTCGACGGCTGGATTCGGATCGCTCAGTTTCGGATCGGCCAGCTTGCCGTATAGAGATTGCCGGACTTTGCAGATTCGCACGGCAAGGCGAACCAGATAACGCCTGATCATCTTCTCTTCCAGGGTGGCGCGCTTTTCGAGGAGGGAGAGAATCGTCTCGTCGATCAGGTCGGCAGCGGCGCCGAGGCTCTTGACCGTCTCGAGAACCGCTTGCGGGGCGTCTGTTCCTATCTGTTCCGACATGGCACAAGTATAGGACTTTTCCATAGAAAAATCCGCTGCTGGCTTTTGCCTGCAGCGGATTTCGATTGCTGTTTCAGTCGGACCGGTGTCTAGAGGAAAGTACGAGAGGAAAGGACTTTGGCTACTCAGGACCCGGCTTGACTGATCAAGTAATGCTCGGGGTAAGAGGCTTCTCGGAAGCTTCCATGGTCGTTACTTGAAGCTGGGCACCTTGCGTGCGTCTGAAGTTGTCCAGATAACGGCGCAGAGCTTCTCTTATCAGGTCGGATCTGGTCCGGTGCTCACACTTGGCGATAAAGTCTACCTGTTCCAGCATGGCGGGTGGCAATGCGATCAGTACTTTTTTAGGCATAGGGCTGGTTCCTCACAACGGCAAAGTAATTCTTCTGGACCACTTGATGACGGATATATAAGCAGTCCAATTTGTGACACGGCTCTTAACAAAGAGTCACCGCGAGTCTGGTGGCAGCGGGATCAATCAACCACCGTCGATGGGTATAAACTTTACACACCAAAATCGATATCGTAAAGGTCCGAAAGGGGCATAAATGCTCAATTTAGGTTGAAACTGCATAAAAGCTTTTTTTGAAACTCCAAAAGGCTACTCTGGTAAGAATCAGACAGCAAGCCGGGTTATAAGTAAGACAAATATATACACAAAGCTATCATCTTGGGACATACAAATTTTTGTTCAAATCGGTCAATTCTGTGCTAGTCGCTGTGGGCTTTTACATATCCGATTAGTACTACAAGGCATACCAGAGGAACCAGAGTCGTGAAGGTGTGCCCGCCTTGAAAGTGTGTCCTGGTGGGGGTTTTCGGCGGCGGTTCTGGAGCGGGAATCGAAAGAAAAACAAAAGAGAATCCGTTGATCCCGGTTCCTTATGTGGTAGCACGATCTCGGGTTGTTGATGGCGGCAGATTTCAAAAGTGTTATCCGGAGCGCGTCTTGTGCTGGTATCAAATATAGTGCAAGCTCGAAGCCGTCACTCCCGCTCGATCTCGAGGTCCGTGTCGAAATTGTAAAACAAAAGCGGCGCTGGCTGACCGTTTGACCGGATCTGTTGGAAGATCGAGTTCTCTGAGTGGAGATCCGGTCATGATTGTCGCAAGCTGGAATGTCAATTCGATTTCGGTACGTCTGCCGCACGTGCTTTCCTGGCTGGAGGAGGTGGCTCCTACTGTCCTATGCATACAGGAGACCAAGTCCACCGACGACAAGTTCCCGGCAGCAGCCTTCGCTGAGATCGGCTACAACTGCGCGTTTTTCGGACAGAAGACCTATAACGGAGTGGCCATCATCTCCCGTAGCGAGATCGAAAATACAGAGAAGGGATTTTCGGGAATGCCTGAAGCCGATCAAGTTCGGTTTGTCAAAGCGGAAATCGATTCTGTCACGATACTTAATTCATATGTGCCTAATGGACAGGAGATTGGATCGGATAAGTACGAATACAAACTGAGCTGGCTGCGGAGTCTGCGTGCTTATCTCGATGCCGCTCTCTCCCCGGAGAAAAATGTGCTCCTGTGCGGCGACTTCAATGTCGCTCCTCTCGATATAGATGTATACGATCCCGAGGAGACCCGGGATCAGATCCTGACCAGCAGTGGTGAGCGAGAGGCCCTGGAGCACTTGAGACAGTGGGGCTTCGTAGACGCCTTCCGCCTTCATGTCCAGGACCGAGGGCACTATACCTGGTGGGACTACAGAGCCATGGCATTTCGCCGCAAGATGGGTTTTCGCATCGACCACATCTGGATCAGTCCTGCCCTGGAAAAAAGCTGCGTGAGAGCCTGGATAGACGTCGCTCCTCGCAAGAAGGAGCGGCCTTCCGACCACACACCTATCTGTGTGGAGCTGGCGGTCTGAGAAGAATCAGACCCCGGCTTTCACCGGATTCTTGGTGCTCTTGTTCTTCTCGTAAGAGAAGATGATGTCTGCTTTCTCGATGGTCTGAAGGTCTTTGAATTCGCCTTCGATGACCATGTCTGCCAGTTTGGAGCAGGCTTTGAAATAGCTGTCCGAAACTCTTTCGCCTGTGAGCTTCCTGGTCAGATCCTGGCAGAGTATATCGGCAGCGGCGGTCATTACTTTGTCCTTGAGCTCGTGAGCCCAGGAGGCAGTCACCAGGATCGTGATGGTGTCCTGGACGCGCTGCGACATCTCGGCGATGCGGCACTGTCTGTCCGGCAGCTTGAGCTGGTGTGTGACCATCGCTTCGGAAAGCTCCAGGGGATGCTGGTGGAGCTGCTCCAGGGCGAAGTTGATATGCTCGTTGAGACGCGGGTCCATGTCCGAGACCTCACGCTTGTCTTTCCCTGACGCCACCCGGGAGATGTACCAGCCCATGTATTTCAGGAGCTCGCTGCGCAGAGCCCAGGCATGACCGGGATTGACCGGGTTGAAAGCACGGATGCCGTGTTTTTGGAGAGCCAGACCGACTGGCTCGAAATAGGTGCTGCCGTGGTTTTTGGCCAGGGCCTTGAAAAAAGCCATGCCGAGCATCTCGCCTTCGCCTTCATAGATACAGGGAGCGAGAAAATCGTGGACATTGTCTCCGAAGATGTGACCCTGGACGAAAGAGCGCCCGCCATGCGTTTTCATGAAGAGCTCGATGGCGCACTCTTTCTCGGCTTCGCTCCCGAAGATCTTGGCGATGATGCATTCGAGCTCGCCACGGTAACCCTGGTCCAGGAGCCAGGATCCCCAGGCGACCAGAGCGTCGCTGCCGGCGATGAGGGCTGTCGCCCGGGCAATACGCCGCTTGACCAGCTCTCTGGTCTCGATGGCTTTACCATAGGTCTCCCTGAAATTGGCCCAGGGCAGCATATTGGCCAGCATCAGGCGCATGACGCCGGAAGCCGTGGCGCAGAGAGCCAGGCGACCCATATTGAGACCGTGGTAGGCGACGGTGAGGCCGTCTCCTTTGGGGACCGAAAGGAGGTTCTCCTTCGGCACTTTCAGATTCTTGAACTTGAGACCGTTGTTGTGAGCGTGGCCGAGAGCATGAAGCTTGTAAGTGATGACCTGGAAGCTATCGTTCTGCTCTTTGGGCAGGTCCACGATCAGGGCTGCCGGCTTGCCATCTACCAGAGCCACGACTCCTGCCGTCCGCCCTTCGATGGCATTGGTGATGAAGAGCTTCTCCCCGTTGAGGAGATAATGGTCCCCTTCCAGGGTGGCGGTGGTTCGCAGCGCCGTCAGGTCCGATCCGGCGCCGGGCTCGGTAAGAGCGAAGGCTGAGAGGGACTCGCCGCTTGCCAGACGAGGCAGGAATTTTTTCTTCTGAGCATCGTTGCCGAAGGAACGCACCGGATCAACGGCGCCGATACAGCCGTGGACCGACGCCAGACCGGCCACGGTGGGCTCGATCGTTGCTACCCGGGTGAGAAAAGACATGAACGAGCGGACCGAAACTCCCTGACCGCCGTATTCCTTGTCGATGAGCAATCCCCAGTAACCGGCATCAGCCAGCTCTTTGAGGACCTTTTCCGAGATTTTGCCTTTCTCGTCATATTGAGTCTTGTCGCGGCGATGCTTGGCAAGGATCGCCAGGGATTTCTCCATGACTTCGCTGGCTGAGTCCTTAGAATCAGCCCGGGGCGGGGAGAAAAGCTCCAGGGGCACCGAGTTGTCCCATACCGCCCGGTGAACGGGGCTGTTCACCGTTTTGTACTGGGCTGCGAAAAGGGCCTCGACTTCGTCATCGGTTCTATCCACGGCCCCTGTGCGGGTGGCTTCTTCTTCGCTCTTGCCGCTGAGGCGCATGGCGGTTTCGGCAAAACTTGTCTCTTTGTCTGAATTAGTCATAGGTCCTTCCTTCTGGTCTGATGATCATATTACAAAAATCAGCCGTGATTCAGATAGGTGGTTACTCTTGGTACAAATCCGGGTGAGATAATGAATGACCTGTAATATTCTACTGGCGTTCTAATTGGAGCAATCTATGACCAAGGAACTGAAAAAGGCAGGAGTCCCGCTCAAGAGAGTCTCGCTCTACAAGCACGGTATCGGTTATTTCGAGCGGCGCGGCAAGGTCGACGGACCCTGCCGGGTCGAGCTCGTCTGCGGCCCGGACGAAATCGACGATATGCTCAAATCCCTTCTCGTCCTCAAAGAAGGCTCACGAATCGCCGCGATCACCTATGAGTCGGCGACTCCGATTGCCGAAAAGCTATCGCAATTCGGTTTCGACCTCCGGGTAAATGACGGATTTGTCAAGCTGGTGGCTCAGATGAAAGGAGTACCGGTGACGATTCTTTTGCCCGGCGAGGAGAAGGTAGCCGGCAAAGTAGTCGGTATCGATACCGGTCGCAAGAAGGCTGAAGGCGAGATCATCACCGAAGAGTTTCTGGTGGTCTATACGGACAATCGAGAGCTCAAGCGGGCGCCGGTAGCGGATATAAGCTCGCTCAATATAGAAGATCGTGATCTTGCCGAGGAACTCAAGCAGCAGCTCGATTTGCTTTTCCTCTCTCTCCGGAAAAAAGACCAGAAACTCCTCAATGTCGAGATCAGCGAGAAGGGCAAGAGCGACATAACAATCGCCTATTCGATCCCGAACCCGATCTGGAAGACCAGCTACAGGCTGCTTTTCAACACAGACCAGGAGCTCATGATCCAGGGTGTGGCGATTGTGGACAATGTTCAGGACGAGGACTGGGAGAATGTCGATATGACCCTGGTCTCGGCTGCGCCCATTTCTTTCATCCAGCCTCTCTACGATCCTATTAAGCCCCTGCGCAAGACGATCAAGGCCCAGGGCGTGCAATCGTCCGAACCTTTCGTGGCCGAGCGTGAGCTCCGGATCGGCGGAGGCGGACTGGCACTGCAGCAGGAGTTCGCCGACACTGGCTCCTGGGGCGCCGCTCCGGCGGCGCCGGGTGAGGGCCGGGCAATGGCCGTCGGAGCCGCCCGGGGAATCGTCGATAGCTTGAAGGCGCAGGACATCGGCGTTGAAGGAGAGCAGACCGGCGAGCTCTTCGAATACAAGATCAAAGACCCGGTTACCGTGCCCCGCGGTAGCTCGGCCCTTATACCGGTTGTCCAGCAGATTGTCGAGGGCGAACGGGTCTCTATATATAAGGAAGAGCAAAACAGAGAATTCGCTTTCGCGGCGGTGAGACTGGTCAACACCACCGGTCTGACCCTGGAGGCGGGTCCGGTGACGGTGATGGAAAGCGAGTCCTATGCAGGGGAATGCTTGCTCGACGTGCTCAAGCCAAGTGATAAGAGAATTCTTCCCTATGCCCTGGACCAATCCGTGAGCGTAGTGGTCAGAGATGACTACGAGCGCAGACCTATCTGGAAAGTGCGTATCACCGACGGGATTATCGCTTGTTTGTTCAAGCAGATCTCGAAGCGTAGATATATCGTGGAGAATCTCTCTTCAGTCAAGAAAGCCGTTTATGTCGAGCATCCTTTTAAAGATGGCTGGACCCTCACCCCCGAATCTCAAGAAGCCGAGGAGACCACCAGGAACTTTTATCGGTTCCGTCTGGAAGTGGACGATCATTCCTCCCGGGAGCTCGAAGTCCAGACCGAGTCGGAGTCGGCCGAAAGCTACAGTCTCTTCAATGTCAGCCACCAGCACAATCATGTGCAATGGCTTCTCGACCAGAACTTCCAGGACGAGGATTTCATCAAGCTATTGCGCAGCGCTATCGGGATTAAGGCCGAGCTTGCCAGGCTCTCGGATGAAGGTCGGCGCATCGAGGCCGAGATTGCCTCGGAAGAGAACAATCAGAACCGGGCCCGGGAGAATGTGAAGACCCTGGGCGCCGGTGCCGATCGTTTCAAGGAGGCGATTGAGAACAGCGAGGACAGGATCGTCGAGCTACAGGAGAATCTCAAGAAGGTCCGGTCCGAGCAGGCGGCCAGAGAGAGACAATTGAAGGACCTACTTTCTACCCAGGTCGAGTCCGAGCTTGCCAGCGAGCAACCGGCTTCGGTATAGAGCCGTTCACTTGCCGTACACTTTCGAGCGGTACGCTAAAGGCGGAGGTGAGGAAAAGTGAAGATTCTGGTCTCCGGTGGAACCGGTCTTGTAGGCAGTAAGCTCGTGGAGCTCCTGAAAGGGAAGGGCCATGATGTTCATATCCTCTCCCGCCGTCCCGACGGTCAGGGAATCGTCCACTGGGAGCCGGGCAGCGGGCGAATAGACGGCAAGAAGCTCGAGGGATACGATGCCGTGGTTCATCTGGCCGGCGAGAACATCGCCGGCCAGCGCTGGTCGGAAGCGAAGAAGCAACAGATCAGAGAAAGTCGGGTGTCGGTCACAAAAATGCTGGCCGAGACTCTGGCTGCCTGCCAGAGCCCGCCCCAAGTCCTGGTGGCCGCTTCCGCCATCGGCTTCTACGGCGATCGTGGCAGCGAGGAGCTGACCGAAGCGAGCAAGCCGGGATCAGGCTTTCTCGCCGAGGTTTGCCGGGACTGGGAAAGAGCTACCGCCCCGGCCTCCGATGCCGGGATCAGAGTGGTCAATCTCCGGATCGGTGTGGTAATCGGCAAAGGAGGCGGGGCGGTAGCGAAAATGCTGCCGCCTTTCCAGCTCGGTCTGGGTGGACCCCTTGGTTCAGGCAAGCAATATATGAGCTGGATCGCCAATGAAGACCTGGCCGAGATGGTCCTTTTCGCTATCGAGCATGCCGAGCTATCCGGACCGGTGAATGCCGTGGCGCCCCAGCCTCTGACCAATGCTCAATTCACGAAAGTACTCGGTCAGGTGATCAGCCGACCGACGATATTCCCGGTTCCGTCCTTCGGCTTGAAAATCCTCATGGGCGAGATGGCTGACGAGTTGCTGCTCTCGAGCGCCCGGGTCCTTCCCGAGAAGCTCGGCGGAGCCGGTTTCTCCTACAAGCACGCGGACCTGAGCTCAGCTCTGGAGGCTGCTCTCAAGTGACAGTCGATACGTCGATTCTGTGGTTTCGCCAGGATCTGAGAATCGCAGACAACCCGGCTCTCTCCCGGGCCGCCTCTTCGGGCTCGCCTTTATTGCCAGTCTACATCCACTGCCCCGAGGACGATGGAGATCTCAGACCGGGAGAGGCTTCCAAGTGGTGGCTCCATTACAGCCTGTCGAGCCTCGATGCCGACCTCGAGAGACTCGGATCGCGATTGCTCTTGCGGCGGGGAGCACCGGAGGATGTCTTCAGCGAGCTCGTTTCCACTGCCGGAGCCCGAAGGCTCTTCTTCAACCGGCTCTACGAGCCTGCCGCCGTGGCCCAGGAGAAAAGAGTAGTCGCTCATCTCGAGAAACTCGGTGTCGAATGTCAATCTTTCAACGGCGGTCTCCTGTTCGAGCCGTGGCAGGTATCTACTGGTGACGGCTCACCTTACAAAGTCTTCACTCCATTCTGGAAAGCCTGCACTTCCACCGATATCGCTACTGCCTGTCTGGCTCGTCTCTGCGGGTCTCCTGAAAGGCTCCCGGGTATCGAAATATCTTCAGGAGCTTCGGGGCTTACTCTCGATGAGCTCGGATTGCTTCCCCGCATAGATTGGGCGTCCGGATTCCGCAAGATGTGGCGGCCAGGAGAGGAAGGGGCAAAAGCGCGTCTTTCGGAGTTCCTCTCTGGTGTCATCGGTGGTTACAGCAACCTGCGCGATCTCCCGGCTCGCGATGGTGTGTCTTATCTCTCGCCTCATCTTCATTTTGGCGAGATTGCCCCGGCGCGGATCTGGATCGAAGCGAGCGAAGTCATGGCTGAGCTTTCCAGGCAGGAGGCGGCAAGCGCCGGGGTCTTCCTGAAAGAGCTCGGCTGGCGCGAGTTCGCTCATCATATTCTCTATCACTTTCCGGATACCGCCAGCCGGCCGCTTCGCTCGAACTTCGAGCGCTTTCCCTGGCGCGATGATTCGGACAGTCTGCTTGCCTGGCAAAAGGGCCAGACCGGCTATCCGATAGTTGATGCCGGCATGAGACAGCTCTGGAGCACTGGCTGGATGCACAACCGGGTGCGAATGATCGTCGCCTCATTTCTCACCAAGGACTTGCGAATCTCCTGGCTCGAAGGGGCTCGCTGGTTCTACGACACGCTCGTGGACGCCGATATCGCCAACAATACCCTGGGCTGGCAGTGGGCTGCCGGTTGCGGAGCCGATGCCGCGCCCTATTTCCGGATCTTTAACCCGATTTTGCAGGGCTTGAAGTTCGATCCGGAGGGGCGGTATGTCAAAGAATGGGTCCCTGAGCTGAGGGATCTGCCCGCGAGCTATATTCACAAGCCCTGGGAGGCACCGCCTCTGGTGCTATCGGCCGCCGGCGTCGAGCTGGGAGTGAGCTACCCGAGACCGGTGGTCGATCATGGTGCGGCTCGTAACGCGGCTCTTCAGGCGTTTTCTTCGATCAAAGGTTCTTGATCAGGATCCTGGTCTAGATCTTCGATGAGCTCGGCCAGATTGCAGAGTTCCTGCAGAAGATCATGGAGCCCGCTCAGTCCCGAGGCTTTCTTGATTATCCGCACCCCTTCTCTGACCACCACCCTCTCGACGTTGTGCCGGCGGAATATTCCGGTGAGGATGTCTTTGAACTCTTGATCGTCTACAAGCCATTCCGGAGCCGGTTCGTTTGCCGGGCGGTAGACCACCAGCGCCGGTAGGAATCGTCTCAGCCTGGTCACTGCTACTTTCTTGAAGGATGCCGAGGAGACGAAGTTTTTCGGTATCGGCCTGGCCACTTCCAGATCCAAATCAGTCCGGCAGGAAAGGGCGATCTCGATCCTGTCATGATCCCATTCGGTCTGCTCGATGAGGACGAAGACGCTTCTTGCCCGGTAGCTGCCGAACAGGGCCAGACCGGCCTTGCCTGCGGGTGGATTGATCAATATCATCGAGTCGGGGTCGAGAACCTCTGCCAGCTTCTTGATCGATGGAGCCTGCTCCGGCTCCACTGTCACTACCCGGCCTTTGTTCTGCCTTATATAGTCAGGCACGGTGTCTCCGAAGACCTGCTCGACCAGATCCGCCCCGGTATGGTATTCGAGCTTGCTGCCGTCTATATAGTCCAGCTCCCTGGCGAATCGTTTCGCTTCTTCCAGCTTGATGACGAGTTCCGGAGTGGGCTCGTTGAGAAGGGCGAGATTATTTCGTCGCCGGCGATTGCGCAGATCGATGAAAAGATTGAGCACTACGGTGAGGATGAGACGGCAGGCCGGAATGACGGCGAAGAGCATCCCGAAAGTCACATAGATGCAGGCGAAGACTGATTCCGGCGTCGGCCCTGCCAGCCAGTCGATAGCTCTGGCCAGAGGAAGATAGAAGAGCAGATTCATGAAGGCGAAGGACCAGAGGAAGGTGGCCCGACTTCCCCGGGCGCTTCCGAAGCGGAGTTTCTTCTCCTCGAATAGCTCCGGCAGCTCGTCGGCGATATTGTCGCTGGTGCTCACCTGAAGGGATGGGAATACATAGACGATGTTACCGCTGGCGGTGACTTCCGGACGGCCGTCGAACCGTGCCAGCACCGAGGCTACCGAGTACTCGTCCTGAAAGCTCGATCCTGTGTAAGGTGCCAGCTGCTCGCTGGTCACCACTCCAGCATTGGTCCTTATGAGAGTGGCTATGAATCGCCACTGTCTCTCGTCTTCCTCTCTATAGGAATAGGTGTTGCCCAGGAGGAAAGTGACTATATCGTAAGCGTAGCTCGAGTTCGTCTCCGGGGGATACTGCAGATACGATGGTAGTCTTTCCAGATCGTTGGGATCGTAGTGCCAGGCGAACAGGCTCAGGAAGGGACGCAACAGATTGAGGAGCTCCCTGTCCCTTGCTTTGCCTTCCTTCGTCAGGGCCAGGGAATAGATAGAGACGATCATCACCGGTGAGACCATCAGCATGATCGCCATGAAACAGCGAAAGAGATAGGCTCCGGCATGATAGGCGGGCACGAAGACGGGCTTCAGCGCTGCTTTCAAGCGCCGTCCCAGGAATATGCTGCGAAAACCCGGTGGCAGCCGGTAGACGAGCTTGCCGCTTTCGTCGACCTCGACTGAGCCGCCGGTGTCGGCGGCAAGCTGGTTCAGGAGGGTCTCGGTAACCGAGAGGGGAAGCCCTGTCCTGGCGGAGACATCGGCTGTCGTCACCCGGTAGCCGAGGTGAGCGGCAGCATCGGCTACCTGATGCTTCTCCTTGATACCGATGCTCGTTGAACGGGCCAGCTTCTGCATGTGATCATTATGGATGATTTTCAGAGGCTCTCAACCTGAGCCTCAATATCACTGGTATCCCTCCGGGATCTATCCAGAAGCGGTCGAACCGTGCCGTTTTGCCGGGCTTCCTCGAGGCTGGTCAGATCGATCTCGGCAATCACCAGGGTCTCCTGGTTGGGCTCCCCCTGGGCGAGGATGCCGTCTCGAGCAAAGCCATAGTCGCTGGGGGTGAGCACCGAAGCCAGTCCGTAGTTGAGAGACAGGTCCGGGAAGTCCGGGAGTGAGCCGACGGTGGGCGACTGAATTACATAGAGCTGGTTCTCGATGGCTCTTGCCTGGGCGCAATAACGCACTCTCACGAAGCCCTGGCGGTCGTCGGTGCAGGATGGCACAAGAAGGAGACGGGCACCGGAGAGGGCGGCGGTCCTGGCGAACTCGGCAAACTCCACGTCATAGCAGATATTGACGGCTAGCTTGCCCATGTCCGTATCGAAGACCTTGAGCTCATCTCTGGGGCTGATCAACCATTCCTCTGTCTCGAAGCGGGTCATCTGGATTTTTCCCTGCACCCCGAATTTGCCTCCCGGGGAGAATATGAAAGAGTCGTTGAAGACCTTCGAGCCCTCGGCGCTGGGCATAGTGCCGGCGACTATATACATTCCTTGAATGGATGCAAGCTCGCTCATGAGCTCTATGAACTCAAGGCGGTATTCAGCCAGTCTCCGAATCGACTTGCTCATAATCTCATCCGGCGGGAAAAGGCTGAGGAGCTGGCAGGTGAAGTACTCGGGAAAGAGGAGGAGACCGACCCGGTAGCTCGCTGCTGTCCGGACGATCGTCCCGACCTGGCAGGCGAAATCGTCGAATGAGCTTACCGGCCTGAGGAAATACTGCGTAGAAGCGACTTTTATCTTCATCAATAGAGCACCTCGGGAGTACCGCCGGACTGGGAGCGAAATTTTGCCAGGGCCTCGGAACTAATCGCCGGGCATCCCCGCAGGTCGATTTTGCTAAGTGTCTTGATTTCCTCGAGAGAATGAAGACATCTGTCTGTCAGCTTTTCGTTGCCGGAGAGATTGAGGTCGGTAAGGCTGAGATGCTTGAGATGCTCGACATCGGCGTCGGAGAGACCGAGAGAGGCGAGATGGAGGGTTCGCAGACCCTTGATTCTAGCGAGTTCGCCGGCGAAGCGGGGCTCGAATGCCGTGCGGTCCAGGATGAGAATCGTCAGGGCTCGCGGATGCGTGAATTTTCCGAGAACTCCGATATTCTTGCCGGTAATGCCCTGACAGCCGGTAAGATTCAGGGTGATGAGCCTGCCTGCCTCACCGATACAGTCCACTGCCTTGTCCGTGATCTTCGTATAAGAAAGATGCAGTGATACCAGGGATGGTGAATACATCAGGATCTTCACAGCTTCATCGGTCAAGTTGGTGCATTTGTTGAGAACCAGTTCGGCAAGCTGTTTCATCTTGATCAGGTGTCTCATCGATGGATCTTGCACTGCCGAATCACTCAGATCCAGATGCCGCACAGCCGTGTTCTCGAGTGCTGCAAAGCCCGAGCCGTCGATGTTCTGCTTGCGAATCTGAAGAATCTCGAACTTCGTTTTGGCTTCAGGAGGGAGCTCGAGCAGTTTTTTGTCGGTCCACTCGCCGGTAAGCATATACATCTGGAACTGGGGCTTGTAATCGATTGTGGGCGTGAGTTTCTTATCCTCCAGGGCCCGGGTCGTGTCGGCTCCGATATCGACACCCTGGGTCATCACTGCCAGTTTCTGCCTTTCGGTCAGTTCCACCTTTCGCTCGGGAAGATGAAAAATCTTGCGCGTCATATCGCCTGAGAAGAGCGACTGGTCGATCAAGAACATGATTCCGGTGCCCAGAAGCAGGAGCGATGAGCCTGCCATCAGAGAGAATTTCTTGACGCTCAGTTTTTTCTTCTTGGTCGGATCGAAGGTCGCGTCGAGCTCCAGATTGCAGGTCCCGTATCTGAGCGAGTCGGCAAGGGAATTGATCTCTTCTTCCAGAACCTCGAAGGAGCGGGGACGCTTGGCCGGGGACTTCTTCAGGCAGCGGGCCACCAGCTCCTCCACAGGACGGGGAAACTCGGAGCCTTTGATCTGGGCCAGGGTGGGAGGCGCCTTTTTGATATGCATGAGCACTGTGGCCAGGGGATTGTCCGCCAGAAATGGCGGCTGCCCGGTGAGCATGGCAAAGAGCAGGCAACCGAAGCTGTATATATCGGCGCGCTCGTCGATCTCTTTGCCGTCACCCTGCTCCGGAGAGACATAGGGTGGCGAGCCAAGCCCGACACCGGTGCCGGTGAGGCGCTCGTCATCGCCCACGAAGCGGGCAAGACCGAAGTCCACCACTTTGACCTGGTCTTTGCCGGTGTCTCCCCGGACGAGCATGATATTGCTCGGCTTGATATCACGGTGCAGGACGCCGTTGCGGTGGGCGTGACCGAGGGCCGAGGCGATCTGCCCGGCCAGCTCCAGAGTCTCGTCCACCGACAGGGAGCCTTTGTCCATGAGAAGGTCCTGAAGACTGCGACCCTCGAGCAGGTCCATCACGAGAAACAGCTCTCCGTTGCCTGTCTGACCGAAGTCCATCACCCGCACTATGTTCGGATGGGATAGCCGGGCGGTGGTCTGGGCTTCCTTCTGGAAGCGAGCTGCATAGATGCTGGCATCGAGGTCGAGCATGAGCTTCATGGCGACCTCTTTATCGAGCATCTCGTCGTAGCAGCGCAGGACCTTGCCCATGCCGCCCCGGCCGAGCAGGGCCAGGACGCGGTATCGCCCGTCTATGACATCATCGACCTCAACGTCCTGATCGTCGTACATAAGCCTCAGAGTTTATCAGATTCCCTGTGCTGACTGGCGTCGAACACCTTGGAGCTCGACGTTCCGACCCTCGCTCACGGTGCGTTCGTAGAACTGATCGATACCTTTCCTGGTGATGCGACGGCAACCGGAGACGTCTGCCCATTCCAGGTCTTTGAGAGCGGACAGGACGGCGAGCGTCTTATCGCCAAGCTCGGGGTTGTATGAGAGATGGATGCGCCTGACGTGCACGCCTGCCATTGATTCGATATCGCTGTCCTCGAGTCCGGCATTGGTGAGACCGATATGGTCGATATGGGGTATTGAGACAAGCTTGCTGAGATTCTTGCCTTCCAGACCTCCGCAATCCTTCATATTGATGCTGCGCACCACTTTGAGACTGTCCAGAGTACTGCCTTTGATATTCGGGCAGCGCTCGAGATTGAGATTTCGGAGGGTTTTTATCTCGCCGGCATAGGCGATTGCCCTGTCTGTGATATTCGTCCCGAGCAACTCCAGGCTCGTCAGGGACATGGAGCGGAGCCGGCGTATACCCTCGTCGGTTATGTTGCGACATTCGTTGAGAAGGAGATGCTCGAGTCTGGGCAGAGCTTTGAGATGCTCGAGATCTTTGTCCCTGATCGAACAATTTGTGAGGTCGAGAATTTCCAGCTTGCTGTTCTTGAGCTGCTCGAAGCCGGACAGGTCGTTGTCCATTTCTCGAAACCGGAGATAAGTGATCTCATGGCCTATTCTCAGAGGAATATCTTTTGCTCGCCATTCGCCTAACGCTTCGTGGAATTTACGGTCTCCGGAAGGTGACACGAGATGCGGCTTGAGGGCGATATCGGTTATGGAATCTGTCTTCTCCTCCGGATCCGTAGCTCTTCGCGGATCCGGCTCCACTTCGATTCCTGGCGGGAGCAGGGTGACCAGGTGCCTGATCCCGTTCAGGGATATTCGCGGGCAATTCGAAAGAACCAGGCGCTTCAAGTTCTTCAAGGCTGCCAGCGCTGTTATGCCGTTATTGGTGAGGTTGATGTTCCTTTCCAGATCGAGCTCGGTCAAGCTGAGGTCTTTGATGATCTCCAGATCCTCGTCTTTGACATTGCTCCGTTTGATCATCAGCGAAGTCAGATTGGGCAATTTTTTCAGAGCGCTCAAGTGTGGTACTAGCTGCGGATCATCTGATATGTCGAGGAAGTGGATTGACCGGAGATCGCCGAGGTTCGTTCCCTCGATCTTGTGACAGTTGGCAATGCCCAGATTGTTTATTCTGCTGTTTGCTGCCACACAAGCAAGAGCTTTATCCGATATGCGCGTTCCTGCCATATGCAGCTCTTCAAGCTTTTCCCATGAGGTGATTTTCTGGATGCCGTCGTCGGTAACCGAGTAGCAATTATCTATAGAAAGGCGTTTGAGATTTTTCAATTCCCGCAGGTGCTTGAATGCGATATCTGTGATTCCGGAGCCTGACAAGTCGACAGTGTTTACATTCGAGTCCTTCAGAACGACAAGTCCGCTACCGTGGATACCCTTTTGATTCTTGCAATCGAACAAGGAGCCCGGATCCTCCTTTCCAAGACGTTCGAGATCCCGGTCCGTCCAGGTGCCGGTCAGAATCAGCGCATCAGGATAGCGCTTCAGATCCGGACCGTTTCTTACCTCGACAACTCCTCTACCTCTCTTGTTGAAAAGCGCCAGATCGATTCCGAGAATGAGGAGCACCGCCACCGTTATTGCCGCCAGTCCGAGCAGCACTTTCCTCCCAGTGGAGAGCGAAGGTGGCGTTTGCGATTCAGTCTGATTGCCAGATTCTTCGATCTCCGGTGCCTCGTGATGCAGGCGATCGATTAAGTCCTCCAGTTCGTCTGCGGTTTGCGGTCTGGCGGCTGGATCTTTTGCCAGGCACTTTGCCACCAGCTCCTCTACCGGTGCCGGAAAATCGGTGCCTCCTTTCTCGGAAAGAGTAGGGGGCTCCTTTTTCAGGTGCATGAAGATTGTCGCCAGGGGATTGTCTGCCTGAAAAGGCGGATGTCCGGTCAGCAGATAGAATAGCAAGCAGCCGAAGCTGTATATGTCCGAGCGCTCGTCCACGGCTTTGCCGTCTCCCTGCTCCGGAGAGCAGTATGCCGGCGAGCCCAGTCCCACTCCTGTACCGGTGAGCTTGTCGTCATGGGTGGTGACTTTGGCAAGTCCGAAGTCCACCAGGCGGATGGTGCGTCTGCCGTCCTCTTCTTCTACCAGCATGACATTGCTTGGTTTGACGTCTCTGTGAAGGACGTTGTTCTTATGCGCGTGGGAGAGGGCCGAGGCGATATGTGCTGCCAGGTCCAGAGCCTCCTCCACTTTGTAAGGACCGTATCCGTCTACTTCGCTTGCCAGGCTGCGTCCTTTCAGATACTCCGCCGCCAGAAAGAGCTCGCCACTCCTGGTCTGACCGAAATCCAGGATTCTCAGAATATTGGGATGATTGAGACGAGCAGTGGCTTTCGCTTCTATCTGGAAGCGCATGGCTTCCTTCTCGGCGTCGACATTGAGCAGAAGCTTGATTGCTACTTCCTTGTCCAGGACCTTGTCCCGGCATCGGAAGACTTTGCCCATGCCGCCTTTACCAAGCAATTCGATGACCGAATAACGGTCTGCGATCATATCACCGGGCTCGAAATCGGAATGGCTCACTTCAGGCGGTGCTCTCGGACGCGCTAGGTCGCGCTGCTGTCTTTGAGGCTCATCTCGAGGCTTCTGGCACCGTTTCTCTGGCTGGTGACGTCGAAGGTCACCCCTTCGCCCTGGAGTATGCTGACCAGTACATCACCGGCTACTTCTCGCCGCCAGCCGGTGAGGAGACGATGCTTGGCGTCGTCCATCTCCAGCTGGGTATCTTTCAGGCGGACCAGGGCCTGCAGCTCGTCTCTGGTGGCGAGATGCTCGGTGGCCAGATCGAGATCACTGCTCAGGAGTTTGAGCACCATGAATAGAAAATCGGCGGTGAGGATCTCGCTCTTGTAAGGAGCCCGCGAAGACGGAAAGCTCGGGCATTCTTTGTCCGGGATAGCTTTGCCGGCACGTACGCAATCGCTGATATCCTCAGCGAATCGTCTCACCTGATCGATTCTGATTCCGCGCAACTTTTTCAGGGCATCGATAGAGTCGGTCTGCCGGCGGGCGATCTCGATCATGACATTGTCGGCCAGCAAGGTCCGGGCCGGCTTGTTGAGGGTGCGCGCTTCTTCATCGCGCCATCCCCAGAGCTCCCGGAGAATTGCCAGCGCTCGTGGTGGCAGCTTGCTTGCTCCTTTGACCTTGAAGAACTCACCACTTCGATCGGGGTTATAGAGCTCGTCCTCTTCGTAGGCTTTGCACTCTTCCAGTACCCAGCTCAGGCGTCCGGATTGTTTCAGGCTCTTTGTGATCTCATCGTAGAGAGGTTCCAGATAGAGCACGTCGCTGACGGCATAATCGAGCTGGCTGGCGGTGAGTGGTCTTTCCTGCCAGTCGCTGAAGCTCTCGGTTTTCGGAATATGAACATTGAGCACTTCGCTGAGAAGCCGCCTGTATCCCGCAGAATAGCCGTAGCCGGCGAAGCCGGCCGCGATCTGGGTGTCGAAGATATTTCTGGGAATCAGACCGGAGAGATTGTGGACCAGATCAAGATCCTGGCTGGCAGCGTGCAGGATGGTGAGGATCTCGGGATTGGCTATTCTCTCCCAGAGGGGCATCAGGTCCTGCAACTCCAGGGGATCGACGATATAGGCCTGGCCTTCCACGCAACACTGTATCAGGCAGAGGACCGGAAAATATGTGCGTTCCGGAATAAATTCGAGATCGAGTGAGACACGCTCTGCCCGGTCTATGTCTTTACACAGATCGAGAAGGTCCGCCTTTTGGGTAATCAGTCTGGCTGGCGTTTTCTGGCTCACTTGTTACTCGCTCTTAAATGCTTGCGACACCAGGACAGGCTGCCTTTTCTTCCCATGATTATCTCTGTCCGGTGCAGAACACTGGGAAGCGGGAAGGACAACTCGTCGCAATCCAGGGTCCCCGTCTCGAGACCGCCTGCCAGGGCTATGGCCGCGGGTCCGGCAGTGTCCCAGACTTTCAGTTTGCCCGATAGATGGACGAAGAGATCGGCCTGGTCCTCGAGAATCCGGGCGATTTTCAAGCCGATACTGCCGGTCTTGTAGAGATTGACGGTCTGGAGCTCTTCTACCCAGGGATGGCGGCGGCGATCCCGGTGGCTCATCATCAGGCGGGTCTCATCGTTGTGAGCGAGGCTCTGTTTGACGAATAGCTTCTCGGGCTCGGCGTCGCGGACCTTGCGGAATGCGCCGTACTCGGGACCGCCGAAATAGCAGCGACCCGGTATGGGCTCGTACACGAAGCCGAAAACCGGTCTGCCGTTCTCGATGAGCCCGATCATCACCGAGTATTGCCCGTTATTCTTGATATAGCTGTCTGTTCCGTCGATGGGGTCGATGAGCCAGACTCTCTCGGTCTCCACCGTTTCCGGATGGCTCTTATCCTCCTCCGAGACGATCTGGTCGCCTGGGAAGCGCTCTTTGAGCTTTTCCACCAGCAACTCGGAAATGGCTATGTCAGCGCTGGTCACCGGGTCGCTGGGTCCGCTCTTGTGCCCGACAGTGACATTCTCCCAGAGCCTGATGGACATGGCGCCGGCTTCGCCTGCCAGATCGCAGACGAAAAGTATGTCGTCGTCACCGAGGACAGGAGTCATGTTCTGCGTTTGTCCTGTTGAATAGCCGTTGGGATCCTGAGTCTTATTTAGCACTACTGCGACTCGCGGCTGCCTCATCCGAGTACATCTGACACCCGAATTCTTCGGAGAGCTTATTATCGAGCAGGTCGGCCACATAGGCTACGTGCCAGACCAGGTCGTCGAGCTCTTCCTGAACAAGACCGAAGGTCGGTCTCTGCGCCACGACCAGGACGATCTGATCGTGGGTGGAGAGCGCGCAACTGCTCAGATTGGAGTTGAGGTCCAGGAGCTTGCGATAGCACTGCTCTTTGTTGTTTTCAGGCAGGAAGACCAGGGGGCTGGTGATCCTGAGCACCGCTCCGTGGGGACTGTCCTGGATGAACACATAAATCTTGGCGGAGCCTTCTGTGAGCCACCAGCCGTAGCCCTGAGCGTCCTGGAGGGCATGCTCGGCGGGATCGAGCCCACGGCGCCTGAAATATTGCTCGATCATGCTGATGGCTTCGGTTGCCGCGCCCTGACTGATTTTATGCGTTCCAAACAAGCCCATGTCGACTTTCCCCTGATTGAAAAACCTGAATGACTGAAAATAAGTTCGCCATCTTCTAAAACGGTCAATAAGTATACAGGCCCGTGCCCCGGACGACAAACCAGTCTGTCTAATGGACTGACTTTATAACACAGGCTTCATATTTCAAGTCCTCATTCGTTGCCAGGAGTGCTTAATTCTCCGTCATGCCGGCCCGTCCGGGCTGAGAGAGGCCGGAAAAAGGTGAAAAAGGAGAAAAAGGGTAAGGATTCCCCGTGGACGCTGGTTTTCAAGAGTCCGGTCCGGATTCCGAACTTCGCGGCTGTTACAGGCACCTAAAATTTTGACCCCCATCCCCGACCATGGTGTATTATGGTTTTTGTCGGTGGACCGACCCTTTCGTGTTTGACTCGTTCCCGAGTAGCGCAGCGGTAGCGCAGGTGACTGTTAATCACTTGGTCGCTGGTTCGAATCCAGCCTCGGGAGTTTCATAAAAAGCCTCGCTTCGGCGAGGCTTTTTCTTTTGTTCGCTGGTGGTGGCACTATCAGTATAACCATGCTTTCTTAGCGGATTGCTTTTGGACTCTATTGAGAGTCTGGCTTGTTTGCCTTTAGTTAGCGTCAGTTAGCGATCCGGAGCTATTATCGAGTCACCCAAGTTACTAGGAGACTCCGAATCGTGAGCGCAGAAATAGACCCGGCCAAGACCAATAGAGAGAGATCTCTGGATCAAAATACTCCCAACTCGCTTCAGATTACCAGTATCGCTCTCCACGGTAGTGAGGGACGGTCTTCAGGAGCTTCCCGAAGTCGAGCTGGTCGACGATGAATCGGGAGGACTGGCATCGGGGGTGGTGCCCGGCGAGTTGAGCACGGTGGAGCTTAATGTGGACGGTCAGAGTCGTGTCTATCAGGTCTATATACCTGAGAACGGCAAAGAGCCAATGTCCTTAGTCTATGTCCTGCACGGAGTCAAGAATGGCGATGCTGCCGGACTGATGGATCGCGAAACCGAGATGAGCCGCTATGCGGAGGAGAATGGTTTCGTGGCGGTCTATCCCCCGGCCGATGTGGGGGATGACGGTCTGGCTTGCACCATCTGGTGGGAGAGATGCCCGGTGTTTTCAGCGATCGCGCCGCAGTGCATGGCACTCTGACAGGTTTCTAGAGATCGGGTATTCTTGTTCTATCAGGCTCCGGGAAAGAAGTGAACATGATTCGAAAATCGAGCGTCACCTGTCGTCTTCTTATTTGCGCTTTCGTTGTTTCCGATTTGACTGCCGGCGATAGAGTCTTCGCTCAACCGGTCCAGGTGGAGACAGGCGTCGGCCTTGCCGAGCCGGCGACCGGTAGCGGTGTCGTCTATCCCGAGCGATCCGTGCGCGCCAAGAAGCCGGTGAATCGGCTGGAGCCCGGGCGGGCATCGACAGAGGAGGCGGGCGACATAGCCAGGGTGATGCCCGCGATCAAGCCGAGATCGATTGTCGCCAGGTATGCCGATAAGATTGCCGATAAGATTGCGGATAAGTTTTCCGGACGGCCCGGGCCGCCTTTCCTGCAGTCCGGTCAACTTCTCTATGTGCGTAGCGATGCGCTGAAAGAGATTTTTTCGAACAGGCTCTTCTATATGCTGCGCTTTCGAGTTTGGCCTGTCGGTTTCGACATTCCGGAGCCGATGAAGAGCAACAATCTCTTTGTTGTAGACTCCAAGGGCAGGCTAGTGCTTGTAACCGACTCGGAGCAGTTGAAGTCTCTATTCAAGACCAGTGCCTCTCAGGTAAAGGACGATAAGACTGCGAGACTAGCCTTGAGAGCCTGGCTCGAGCTTTCTTCCGAACTGAATCAGGATGGCTTTTTGCGATTCTCAATCGATGATACCGCCATCGATGCCCGTATCGTGGGGAGCGGACTGGTTGCTCACGGCAAAGCACTTGTCCAGCCCAGAGGCGGTGATGAAGGCTTTCTATCCGCCACTCTGACTTTCGACAATGAGGGCAGACTAGAAAGCTCAGAAGAAAAGCGCGAGGTGAAAGCCGGGATGAGACCGATCTGCCAGTCGACCAAATTGCTCGACCCGGATCCTGTGGTCAGGCAGATGGCGCGCAGGGATCTGTTGATTCTGGGAAGACGAGCCGGGCCCTACTTGATCGAGCAGCGCAAGAAAGTATCACCTGAGCTTCAGAAAGCTATTGATGATATCTGGCTCGAGATAGTCCGGGAGAATCGTCTCTGACTCAACCCATCTCATCTCATCTCATCTCATCCAGGACGGCTTGAACTGCGAGTCCGGCAGCCGATGAACTGGCGCAGAGATTCGATGTGAGCCACCATGCCAGTATCCTTTGCCGGTGATATCCCAGAACTGCCTTGCTTCAACTGATGCTGTGCCGTCTTTGAAGCTGAGGGTGACATCGTTGCCGCTTCCGCGGTTCATGGCGCGTCCCGCTTTCATCATGAGAGCCTCTGGTCCGACGACTAATGTCGGAATCCAGCCTGCGTCCCAGACCTCTTGCAGGTCGGGGTGATCATAGTTGTAAGAGATTGACTCGAGCTTGCCGCTGGCATCGCGCTTGACGATTGCTTTATGAGGTCCGTGCTCGAGGATATCGGCGACTTTGTTGAGCTTGTCTTCGGGCATGGTGGCGATGTCCCTCAGGACGTCTCTGGCGAAGCCGTCCGGGACGGAGGTGACCCCTGCAAGAAGCCAGAGATTGTGTCCGATACTGCTGGCTGTCCTCTGATCCTCCCACTCTATATCCCGGTCGCTCCGGGACTGAGCCGGCATTGCTCCGGCTTTCGATCCTTCCGCGAGGTACTGGAGTCCCTGACCAGCAAAAGCATCTCTGCCGTCGAAGTCGGAGTCAATACCCTTATTGCGGTCCCTGCAGTATCCATTGCCTTCTATGTTGCAAGCCATTGCGCACCTCCAGTTTGTGTCTATGAAAGCATTCTGTGGTGGCAGGGTGACGGCTTTGTTACCTGAGTGGGGAAAATACGAAGCCCCCCGGCTCCTGTATTATTATGCTGATTCGCTATTTGATGGAGACTCAGCTTGTCAGAAACAGGTGCCGTTGAGGAAGCAAAGGGATCTAATGAGAGGTCCTGGATGCTTCGTTTGTTTCTCATAAGCTTTGCAGTGCTCTTTTTCGAGGTCCTGCTGATTCGCTGGATAGCCAGCGAGATTCGAATATTCGGTTTTTTCAAGAATCTCATTCTGATTGCTGCCGTCGTGGGCATGGGGATTGGCTGCGCTCTGGGAGGACAGAGCTCCGGACAGGACTCATCGAAGAAGGGCTCGGCTCTCGATGATGCCGTCTTCCCTCTATTGCTTCTTGTAATCTCGGGGATTCTCGCCTTCTCTGCTCAGATGGGGCTTACGAATATAAGCTTCCTCTTCGATCCCAATATCTTCGTCTGGGATGCCATCGTTCTCGAGGCGACAGCGTTCATTCGGAACGTGGTAGCGATTCTTTCCATCTTCTTTCTGGTGGTGGTCATCTTCGACATGCTCGGCCAGAAGCTGGGTATTGAGCTTTCCGGCAAGGAGCCTCTCAAGGCCTATTCGATCAATCTGGCCGGCAGCCTGGCCGGGGTTCTGGTCTATACGCTGATGAGCTATCTCGGCACTTCTCCCGGCATCTGGCTGATTGTGGGCTGTCTCTCGCTTCTGCCTTTTTTCAGCAAGCCGGCGCATCTGGCCATGTTCGCGGGCAGTATCGGATTCGCTTTCATGGTCACCGCCGGAAGTATCTGGTCCCCTTATTACCGGATCGATCTCAAGCCTTTCGAGATTGCGACCGGTAGCGGTCCTGTGGAGATGGGCATTCATCTGGACGTCAACCACGACTATCACCAGAAGACCCTCGATTTCAGAAAGGACTTCCTCGACAAGCACCCTGCTCTTCTCGACTCGAGCGAGTTCCAGATCTATTACAACACTTATAACTTCCCCTATGAGATTGCTCCTCAGTGCAAATCGGTGCTCATTCTCGGCGCCGGCACGGGCAATGATGTGGCGGCTGCTCTCAGGCATGGCGCTCAGAGTGTGGATGCAGTAGAAATCGATCCGGCGATTCTCCATCTCGGCAAGGATATCCATCCGGAGAAGCCCTATGACAGCCAGGCTGTGCGTGTTCATAACAACGACGCCCGGGCATTTCTTGCCAACGACGACGGAAAATATGACGTTATCGTTTTCGGTCATGTCGACTCCCACACCACTTTTTCCACCATGGCCTCGGTGCGTCTCGACAACTATCTCTACACGAAAGAGAGTCTCGAGTCCGCCACCAGGCATCTCTCCGACCGTGGCATCGCTGCCCTCAGTTTCGCTGCCGGTACCGACTGGCTGCGAAGCAGGCTCTATCAGGTGGTGAAAGCGGTCTCGCCGGTGGAGCCGGTGGCTATCAAGACTCAGTTCGACAACGCGGGTTCCATAACGATTCTCTGGGGACCGGGTCTCGACTCTATACGCCAGGCTATAGCGGAGAAGCGAGCCGAATCGGTGATCGATCCGGCGGAGCTGTCTCAGCGGGTCGAGATGCCCACCGACGACTGGCCTTTCCTCTATCAGAAAGACCGAGATATTCCCATGGTCTATCTAATCATGCTCATCGTCGTTTTCATTCTCTCGAGCATCATCGTAGTGGCCCGCATGCGGCTTGATCTGGGCTGGCTCCTGGAGTACAGCCAGTTCTTCCTCCTGGGTGCCGGTTTCCTCCTCATGGAGACCAGGGCCATGCTTGCTATATCCATTCTCTTCGGCTCCACCTGGCTGGTCAATTCCATCGTCATAGCTTTCGTGCTGATCATGGCGTTGCTTGCCAACTGGGCGGTGATGAAAGCGAAGGCTATCAAAGAGTGGCACGGTTATCTGGGTCTTTTGATTACCCTCACTGTCATGTATCTGGTTCCCTTGGGGCAGTTCTCCGGCGCCGGTGTTCCGTTGAAGCTCCTGGTGGGGCTACTGATTCTCGGTTTGCCTTTTGCCTTCTCCGGGATCGTTTTCTCCAGGGCTCTTTCCGGGGTGGACAAACCCGAGCGAGCCCTGGGCATCAATATCCTGGGAGCGCTTCTGGGCGGCTGCCTGGAGTATCTATCCACCGTGGTGGGATCCAACGGCCTGACGATTCTGGCCGTCGCCGTGTATGTGGCATCCTGGCTGGTGGCGATGGCGGTGCTGAGGGCGCGAGGCACCCCCGGTGGTGCGGCTTCTTAAAGAAGAAACACTCCCTCCGGGAGTGTTTCTCGATATCTACTAATTCACAACAGGTCAGTCGACCTGGGTCAACGTTTGTTCGCCTGGAAAATTGTCAGCTTGGAGAGAAGGGCTTCGAGAGTTATTTCTCTTGAGCGGCCTGGGAGGCTGCTTGCTCTTTCATGTCTTTGACTTTCTTCCAACTTTTGGCGAGTTTGATAATAATCACCGGCATGATAATAACGCCCGCGATCACGATCATCATTCCTGGATCCAGTTCCATAAGCTACTTCCTTCTATTCGGGCACGAATACACAAGGCCTTCCTTAGCAAAACGCTACCAATTATAGTCTGCCCTGTAAAGGAGCAAGAATATTACGGGTCACCCTGTCAACCGGGGTTGAAATCCTGAAACACATATCTGGCAATGCTTACGAGCTTAACGATTGCAAATCTGTTGCCAAGGGAGGGGGTTCGCAGGGGCAAGAACAGTCATCCGGGCCCCGAAGGGGGAGGTGGAAGCCCGGCTATTTCAGGCATACGGTGCTTCAGACCTTATCCTCCGGCGACTTTTCCGGTACGATAGGTAATAGTTAGAATTCCTCGAAACGCACGGATAATGCAGGTTGCCTGATTCGTACAGATCTGGAAAGTCCCCTCCGGCAGAACACCTGTCCTCGACAGGTCGGCGGTGCTGGAAGAAGATCTCTCTGCTTGCCGGCTCGCTAATGCTCCTGGGTCTGATTAATTCTGTCGGATCGTGCCAGGCGACCCTCTCGGTGAACGGGCTGGAGCTGAAAGAGGCCGCCGATCAGGACTTTTTCCGTTTCTTCCGATTCAAGCTCATGGGTTACTCTCTCTCCCGGGACGGCTATACGATGGCTGTTTTCCGACCGGACAAAGAGATGCCTTATCGTCTGTCGGTGAATCTCTTCGTCACCCTGGACGGCCAGAACCGCATCAAACGAATGCGTATCAATCTCGACCGGCGTTTCATAGACGACTCGCATCTCGGGATGTTCGCCCGGGATGTGGCCAAAAGCTTTGTTCAGGCAGCTATTCCGGAGAAGGACTACGATGATGCCAGGGCCGTCGCCAACGAGATCTTTTTCCGGCAGCCCCTCACCAGAGTGACCACTGCCAGGGCCGGCGGGAAGACTCTTTCAGTCTTCAAAATCGGCACCGGCGAGCTGGCTCCGGGCGATATCATCATTATCGGCGAGAGCAGCAAGCTGCCGGTGATGCCCGGCGAGCGCTCGGCGTTCTATGCCTGTTACGAAGGGAGCCGGAGGACCTTTCAGAAAGATTTCGGTGATACCATGCTGCGATTCTCCAACCGGGAGACCGGCGGGCAGAAATTTCTGGAGATTACGGTCATGCCCACCGGTGATCGTACCGAGCTCAGGAGCACGGCCTTAGACTTCCACCGGTTGCCTCTACGGGCGCCCCGTTGATTGGCCGAGTCTCATTCCGCTTCTTCTTCTTCGCCGGTGCCCTGGGCTACGCCGTCCGAGAGCCAGATATTAGGAGAGATTTCCTCGATCTTTAGAATCAGCCATTTCTTGCCGTCTTTTTTAATCAGCTCGAAGCGCATATATCCAGGACCTTCTTTGACCCAGAATTTTGTCTTGACCAGGACCGAGGCTTTGCTTTCTTCTTTGCTATAGGACTCGATCTTGAAGCTGCTCTTCTTATAGTCGTTGGCGTCCGCCAGGGTCTCGAAGCGAACCTTCCCCCACGTCTTGCCGAGTTTTTCGGCGTCATTGAGGAACCAGTCGTTGGTGTAGAAATTCTTGAGGTTATCGATGTTGACGTTTTCGCCGGGCTGGCAGAGCTGGGTGAACATCATGCGGATCGCCATGACCACCTGACGAAGGTCTTCGCTTGCCTGGGGCTCTACCACCGTCGCCTGCTCGATGAAATTCTTGTCGCCGCTCTTATGGTAGACAATCTGCCAGAAATCTCCGATTCCTGCTCCGTCTGCGTTAGCAGCCCGGTCTTCGATGTTGTAGCTGCCGGTATTGAGCTTGAGGAGCTCGCCCGGTGCCTCGTCTTCCTCCGGGTTGACAGTCATGATGTACATCTCGCCCTCGACCTTTTTCTTGGCGTTGGCTGGTTTGTAGTAATAGACGATACCCTGGGCCTTGCTCTGCATCGAGAACATCGAGCCTACCTTTGAGCTCGAGAAGAGGAACACTACGCCGGCGCCCAGTCCTGCCAGGAGGACAGCGGCCACGGCGATGGTGACGGTGAGATTCTGTTTGAAAAACTCCAGGCTCTTGATCTGCTCGAGAATCGGCGGGCCTTCTCTGGCTTCTTTTTTCTCTGCAGGCGCTTTGCTGCGGGGCTTGGGCCGGGCTGGAGCTTTGGCGGGCTCCCGGGCAGCCGGCGTTGACTTGGCCGCCGGAGCGGCAGGCGCCGGGGGATCGGCGGCAGCCTGGGGACCTTTCACTGCCGGGGCGCCACTTCCGGGCGCGGCTGCTGCCGGCTTGGCTACAGGACGCACCGCCCGGGATCCTGCCTTGCCTCCTGGAGCCGGACCGAAAAGCTTTTCCTGCTCCATGAGCTTGGACACTCCCTCGAGAGCGTCTCGGAGCTCTTGCATGGATTGATAGCGGCCCTCGGGCTTTTTCGCCAGAGCTTTGAGCACCACACGCTCGAGGGAGTCTGGAATTCTCAGATCGGGTCGCACGTCTTTGAAGGGCTTGGGAGGAGTCGACATATGCATCTGCATGGTGTCGATGATGGAATTGCCCATCAGGGGAGGATGACCGGTGAGGGACTCGTACATCATGGCGCCCATGGAATAGATGTCCGAGCGAGCATCCAGAGACTGAGCCATGCATTGCTCGGGGCTCATATAGATTGGTGAGCCGAAAACTTCACCGGTCTGGGTGAGGTTCTGAGACTGTTTGCCTGATGAAGGCATGAGCTTGGCGATACCGAAGTCCACCACTTTGACGAAGTCTTTCTTGCCCTCGAAATCGATGAGCATGATATTGCTGGACTTGAGATCTCGGTGGATAACCCCTTTCTGGTGGGCATGCTCCAGGGCCTCGCAAGCCTGGATGAAGATGGGGATCATCCGCTTGACCGGCACCTGCTTGTCCCGGCGGATGATATCCGAGAGGCTCTCCCCCTCGAGGAAGTCCATTACCAGGTAAGGCTGACCGCTGGCGACGAAGCCGTAGTCATAGACCGTGATCACGTTCGGATGCTGGAGGTGCGATGCCGCCTGGGCTTCCTGCTGGAAGCGCTTGATACTGATCTGGTCGGAAACGAGTTGCGGAAGCAGGACTTTGATGGCGACAGTGCGGTCCATGAGCTCGTGGACGCCGCGATAGACGGCACTCATGCCGCCTCTGCCTACTTCTTCTACGACTTTGTACCGGTCGTTCAGGATCTGACCGATGAGCTCGTCTTTCTTGGGAGTAAGGAGCATGGTCCGGTCGTTGGGACAGACCACCAGATGCCCGGGAAACTCGCCATTACAGGCGGGGCATTTCTTGATCTTCGGTGGTGCCGGCTGCTCCGGGGCGGGCGCTGCCGCCTTGGGCGCCGTATCTTCGGAATCAGCCAAATAACTTGCCTCTTGTTATAAGTCCCCAGTCTGTCATTCCCCGTCCGCACTCACCATAATCACCGGATTAGAGACCTAACGCTCGGCAGCAAGCACTTCTTCCTTGACTTCAGGCGCCTCCACCTCTTCTTCCGGGAGCTGCGGATAAAAACTGAGATAAAAGATAAGGAAAAACAGGCAATAGAGAGTGCCTTTCAAGAATACTGTCGAGATCGATGGCGAGGATATCAGACAGCTTTCCGCGGGATTGTCGGGATCGTAGTGGACGTGGGCGGGTTTGCCCTGCTCGTAGTGCTCGAAGAGGTAGATAGTGTCCTCGTCATTCCAGGCCATGGGCTGCTGGAACTTGATCCGCGAGCCGACATGACCGCCGCCAGCTGAATAGCCATAGAGGATTTCGAAGGCGGTGGCGCTTCCTTCCCGGTAGTCCTTCCTGCTCAGCTCGACTTTCTGGATCATGCCCTTGACCGTCGGCCAGCTCTGGGATCGATAGGCCATCACGAATTCGGGAATGTCGTAGAGCCCGAGAAGGATGACGACCAGGCTGACCATGGTTATCACGATAGGCTTGTGTGCCTTCGCTTTCAGCTTTTCGACGTTCAGATTCGCTAAATCGGCGTTCAAGCTAGAATGGTAACTGTCTCGGTCAAGTGTCTCTCTATTGGCAGGTTACCATGAACCGCCTCATTCTGAGCATAGCCCTTACTGCTCTTATCTGTACCCTGGGCACTGCCCTGATACCGGCTAACGCCGGTGACGACTCGGCCCGGCACAAAAGCTGGGAAGCCACCAATACAGAGGCAAAGCAGGCCTATGAAGAGGGCAAGTATTCGGAATCCGAAGCGCTTTATCGGACGGCCCTCGATCAAGCCGAGAATCTCGAGTCCTCCGGACCGAAAGCAATCTCTTCCCACGGGCTCGCCCGGGTCTATCACAAGCAGGGCAAGTATAAGGAGGCGGAGCCCCTCTATAAGACCGCCCTGGCGATTTTCGACGGCTCATCGAGACGGCGGATCTTCTATCTTTATTCGGTAATCGAGGACTATGCCGACATGCTCACTGCCATGGGACGAAGCCAGGAGGCTCAGGAGCTCAGGGGCCGGCTGAAGCGAAGCGCTCCCACGACCATTCGTTAGGCTTTGAGCTCCAGATGGGTGCGCAGCTTCCAGAGATCAGGGAAGCTTCTCTGGGTGAGGGTGGTTCGCAGGTAGCCTACCCCCTCACTACCCCCGGTGCCCATCTTGAAGCCGATGATTCGCTCCACCACGGTGACATGATGGGTCCTCCAGAGAACGATGAGCTCGTCGATGTCCACGAGGAGCTCGGCCATGTCGGTGAGCTCCGGGTACCGATCCGGCTCTTCGTATAAGGTCTTGAGCTGATTGATTCGCTTGACCTGAAGCTCTTCTTTCTCCGCCTCGGATGCGGTATCAGAGGCGCGGGGCAATTCGAAGCCATTGCGTCCGAGGAGCTCGTAGAAAAGCGTTTCCAGGGACGGTGCCTGGTTGCGGGTCTGGAGATTGGCGTAAGCTTCCTTGTCTTCCTTGAAGTGATTGAGCATTCTTTCGTTCCTCAGCCCGCACATGATCTCGAGCTCGCGAAACTGGCTCGACTGGAAGCCGCTAGCCGGGTTCAGATTGTGCCGGAAGCCGAGAAAATCCTGGGGCGACATGGTCTCGAGAACATGGATCTGGCCGACAAGAACCCTCATGATTGCCACCACTCTCTTGAGATAGAAATTGGCGCGGCGCAGTCTGTCTTGTTTGATCATCTCCACCACCGTATCGAGCTCGTGGAGGATGAGCTTGAACCAGAGCTCGTAGGACTGGTGAATGACGATGAAGAGAGGCTCGTCGTGGTGAGGAGGATCAGACTGGCAGACCTGAAGCTTCTTGAGCTCCGGAACTTTCAGGTAACTGTTATAAGAGAGCGGTGTATGACCGCTACCATAAGGTTTTTGCGAAGCTTCCTCGCGGGTCTCGGCTTCTGTTTTTCCGGCCATGAAATGTCCTCCAGCCCGTGGCAGATACAACTTTTACCACAGTCTGAGGCCGCCTTTCTTTTTCTTATCATTTTTCTTCTTTATGGGCATCGGGGTCATCCCTCCGCCCAGAGGCAATTCAGCGTCCCAGTCGAGCTTCTCGCCCTGGCTCAGATCGACGAATTTCCTGGGTTTTCCCCGGTCGTAATAGTAAGCCAGGGTCGACTGCTCCAGGGCTTTGGCCGCTTTCTTCACCAGTGCCTCGTATTTGACCTCGTAGGTCTCCATCTCGATCTTGTCAGGGTCGACCCGGAATATCTTGTAGGCGCAGGGGTATCCTACCAGGGCCGGCGCCGAGATATGGTATGCGTTGCGCTCTTTCTGGACCTTGTTGATGCCCACATGCCCCGAGACTACGAGTCTCACATATAGAGAGCTGCTGAGGATCTCCAGAGCCGACGCCGAATTTACTATGTTGTAGTTGCTCCACGGCTCTCCGCCGTTGAATGGGGGCGGGGGAAGAAGAGGGTGATGGCAGAAGACGATAGTGAATTTGCTCTGGTTGACGGCAAGCTCGCTCTTCAGCCACTCGAGTTGCTTTGAGGACAGCGAACCCTCCTTGCTTCCGGGCGTCGAGCTGTCAAGCCCTATGAGATGCACGTTGCTTGCCGGACTCCGGGACCAGTAGGGGGTATCCAGCTCTATCCCCTTGCCCTTCCAGTCCGGTCCGAAGGTGCGCATCTTGTCCACCAGTCTGGTTGCGGCGATGTCTCGATCGCCGAGAATAAAGTCCCAGGGATTCTGGAGATTCTTGACCACGTCGATGAAGAGGTTCCAGTTTTCGTCATCATCTCCGGGACCTTCGATCTGGTCGCCACCAAAAACGGTGAAGTCGACCTCGGCTTCATTGATTCTCTTGATCGCTTCCTGAAGAAACAACTGGCTCTCGTGATAGAGAAGATAGCTGTCTTCCATCTTGTTTGTAAGGTGAGCGCCGGTGACGAAAGCAAAGGAGAAGGGCTTGATCGGTGTCAGGGTGGCCCGTGCTTTCTGAGGCCATCCAAGGACCGATGTGGCGACCAGGGAGAAGAGCAGGTTGCGCCTGCTAATTTGAAAGTCCATATAGTCCCTGGTTTTGCTCACAAGGCTAGTTTAACCGAAATTTCTACGGACCAATTGATCCAGATCGGCCAGAACCTCCTCGACGGTCTTGTATCGCTTCTCAGGATCGAGATGCGTGAGCCTGGCGACGATATCATCCATGCCTGAGGAGATGTCTTCTCTGATGCTCCGCGGGCGCGATCTTGATATCGGCTCGGGATCGAAACCGGTGAGAAGATAGCTGGCGGTGGCACCCATGGAATAGAGATCCGAGGACGGCACGGGCTTGCCCCGGAACTGCTCCGGTGCAATGTAGTTGGCCTTGCCCACCACGGAGCCAGTGATGTCGTTCTCGATTTTCTGAGCCACCGAAAAATCGATGAGCTTGACTTTCCCGTCCGGCTCGAGGATCAGGTTGTCCGGAGTGAAATCGCGATGGACAATGGGGGGGCTCTGACCGTGCAGGTAGGCGAGCACCACGCACATGCTCCGCATGAGCTCGGCCACGTAGCCCTCGCTCTGGGGTCCCTCAGCTTCCACCAGGGCTTTGAGCGTCGTGCCATCGACTTTTTCGAGGACGAGATAGGCGCGGTGGTCTTCCAGAAAGAGGTCGAGAAAATCGACGATCTGAGGGTGATCGAGCCTGGAGAGCATATTGGCCTCTTCCTGGAATTTTTCGGCAGACTGTCTGCGTACGCGTGCGTCAGGAAAAACAGGAAGCACGAACTCTTTGAGGACCACTTCGGATGCCACCGAACTCGATATCGTACTGTGAGCGTAATAGACGGTGCCCTGACCACCCACGCCGATCTTGCCGATCACTCTGTACTTGCCGGTATTGAGCACTGTCCCCGGCTCCAGAGGGGTGAGCTTGTCACGTTTGGGCGGCGCCGACAGCTCCAGGAGCCAGAGCTCGGTATAGCTCATATTGCTGGCCGGAGGCTTGATCAGCTCCAGGTCCTCTTCGTCGAGATGTGTAGTGCTCTTGAGGAAATTGACGAAATAGCTTCTCTCCTCCGGCACGAAAATATCGCCGAGCCTGATCTTGATGGGGTTGCGACCAGCGGAGTGAATGCAGACGAGATAGTCCAGGGACGAGCGCTTGAACACCGGTCGTTCCACGGTGACCTTCTGGATATCGCTCGTCCAGGCGAAACCGCTCGGTCTGTAGGAGCTGGTCAGGAGCTGGTGCTTGACTGTGGCGATACAGTCCCAGCGGAGCGCTATGTGGGTGGGTCGGAAGTAGGAGTGGAGAGCCCACCAGGCGCCGAGCAGTCCGGCGCCACCATATATGATGCTAGAGAAGCAACTGAGCCAGCCGATCGCGACAGTCACTGCTGCCGATGTCGTGGCGCCGCTGGCGAGATATGGCTTGAAGGGCATGACGAATGTTTGCTTGAGACAGTCCATCATCGGACCCAAGAAGCCGAACATCATGCCGAGTATATAAACGGCTACCACCGCTATCAATACCATGGGAATGAGCTTCTCGATTTGCCTGATGAACAGATAGAAGTCTGCGTTCGGACAGTACTCGATCACTTCGTCTTTCTTGAGAAGGATACTGCGCCCATCCGGGGTGAATTGCACGTATGTCCTGGGTGTGTAGACGTGCTCGTCGGAGCCATCTTCGATCAGGTCGGGCGAATTCTGGTAGAGACGCGAGCCCTGCAGCCACTCGCTCGGGCTGCGGGGAGGCTGGCGCGGCTCCCTGCGCTCGTCGTCGAAACTGTCGAGGCTGGGCTCGCTCATCTAGCGCTTCTTGCCTCCCATCTTCAGGATGGTGTCGATGACATCTTCGATGGTTTGCGGCCGGTCCTCCGGCTCCATCTGTGTGAGGGCGATGACCAGCTGGTCCATAGGAGCTGACACTTTGCCGTTCGCGTTCCTGGGGCTGTTCACCGAAATCGGCTCCGGATCGAGACCGGTGAGGAGGAAATAGAGGGTCGCTCCCAGGGCGTAGAGGTCGCTTGATTGCCGGGCTTTGCCGCGAAGCTGCTCCGGGGCGATATAGGCTTGCTTTCCGATGATGGTGCCGGTGGCCGTCCCGAGAAAGAGGTTGGCGGCACCGAAGTCGATTAAGCTGATCAGACCGTCATCGTCGACGATCAAATTGGATGGAGTCAGGTCTTTATGAATCACCGGCGGTTCGCAGCCGTGCAGGTAGGCCACTATGTCGGCGATCTGCATGGCCCAGTCCAGGACTTCTCTTTCGTCCTGGGCGCCGTGTTCCTGCACCAGGCGTCTTAGATCCTGACCTTTCAATTGCTCGATCAGCAGGTAGTGCCGCCCTTCTTCCACGAAGATGTCAATCACCCTGGCAATGCGAGGGTGATCCAGGGAAGCCAGGAGTTTCGCCTCCCTGGTGAGAAGCTCCACGGCTTTCGCCTTCAGCTCTTCGTTGCTGTCGTCTGGAACCACCGACTCTTTGAGGATCATCTTGTGGAGTTTCCGGTCCGCCAGGCTGGCCACTTGATAGATTGCCGACATGCCGCCGAAAGCCACCTGCCGCTCCACTTCCAGGGTGCCGTCCCGGATTTTCTGCCCCGGCTCCAGGGGTATGAAATTCGTGGAGCCGAAACGCCTTGCCAGCTCCTCTTCCCAGAGCTCGGTATAGCCCAGGGACTCGGTCTTGCCTTCGCCGTGCAGATAGGTCCGGGCCTCGAGGAGTTCCGGAAAGGAATCACCGCCTCCTCCCCAGACATCGATGGCGACGATCAGATCCTCCAGGGCCTTTTCACCCAGGCGGCTCAGGCTCAGATTGATCCGGCGCCCGTCGTTGAACGTCAGGGAAAGGTGACCGGAGGAGCCTGGCCTGAATTTCACGCCCTTGAGCTGTTCCCATTTCGCCTGCTTGCGCATGGAGCGGGACGGCAGGAGCAGGAAAGGGAATGACAGCCCGTCCCGGGTCACGAAGATGGTGTTGTCGGCTACAACCGCAGCCAGGAGGCAGAGGACCAGGAGGATCAGGGAGAGGGTGCCCATGACGATGAGTCCCGCCTGCAACGTAGTAAAGCCGTTGAGAAAGCTGAAGATTGCGACTATGGAGGTCCAGGCGAAAAAGAGGATATAGCAGGGCAGAATGATGAAAAGGCAGCGGTAGGCAAGGGTTGGCAGCAGCTCTCGATACTTGATTGTAATCTCGGCTTCAGCCATGGTCCGGCCCTACTCCCCTGATTTCATTAAGCAAATTTCTTAAGCATTTTCTACATTCCCAGGTCTGCCGCAATTGCCTAGCATAGCGGCTCCCTGGCGTTGACTGGACCGGGTTCTCCCGGCCCATGATGCCAGTCTATCTGTATACTCTACCTGTTCTTGCTGGATACAGAGAGGATCGGAGGAAAGCATTGGATATACAACAGATCAAGGAGCTGATACCGCACAGATATCCTTTCTTGCTGGTTGACCGGGTTACCGACCTGGAGGCCGGCAAGTCGGCCAGGGGCTATAAGAACCTTACCGCGAACGAGCCGTTTTTCCAGGGTCACTTTCCTTTCCGGGCAATCATGCCCGGAGTATTGATGGTGGAAGCCCTCGCCCAGCTCGCCTGCATCGCTATCTTGATGAAAGAGGAGTACAGGGAAAAGCTCGGTGTCTTCACCGGTATCGATGGTTTCAAATTCCGCGCCATGGTGGAGCCCGGCGACCGGCTCGATATGGAAGTGGAGCTTCTCAAGATCAAGGGACCGGTGGGCAAGCTGCGAGCCATCGCCAAGGTCGGCGATAAAGTCGCCTGCGAAGGCGAGATCACCTTCTCCATGATCGACAAGGAGAAGGTGGCCACCATGAAGCGTGACTGAACAATATATAAGGAAGTAAAAAATCCATGGCTATTCATCCTACTGCCATTATCGGCGATGGCGCCGACATCCATGAGCTGGCCGAGATTGGTCCGTTTAGCGTCATAGGACCCAATGTCAAGATTGGCTCCGGAACCATCATCGGTCCGCATGTGGTGATCGACGGTCATACCGAGCTCGGTGCCGACTGTAATATCTATGCCGGTGCCACCATTGGTCTCGATCCTCAGGACAGGGGCTATAAGGGTGAGCCGACTGGTGTCAAGATTGGTGACCGGGTGCATATTCGCGAGTATGCCACCATCCATCGTGCCACCGGGGAAGGTTTCACCACCATCGGTGATGATTGCTTTCTGATGAACTATGCCCACGTCGCCCATAACTGCAAAGTCGGCAAGGGTGTCACCATGGCCAACAGCGCCACCCTCGCCGGTCATGTGCAGGTGGGAGATTATACCGTCATGGCCGGGTTCGTAGTGGTGCACCAGCATGTCCAGATTGGCAGGCTCTGCATGTTCTCCGGGATGACCGGCACCCGGGTCGACATTCCACCTTTCGCCACCCTGGATGGACGGCCCAGCATGTTCCGGGGGATCAACCGGGTCGGTCTAAAGCGGGTCAATGTCAGCCAGGAGGTCCGGACGGCCATCAAGGAGACTTACCGTATCGTCTATCGCGAAGGTCTGAACGCTACCCAGGCTTTGACCAGGATCGAGCAGGAGATCGAGCTTTATCCGGAAGTGAAAGAAATAGTTGATTTCATCCGGGGCAGCAAGCGCGGAATCTGTCAGGCACTGCAGGACGAGGAAGAAGGCGAAGGTGAAGGCGGAAGAAAGACTACCGCCACTCGTGAGCGCGGCGTCTTGAGCGCCGGTGCCGCCGGTGGCCTCTGATAGAGTAGAGATAGTCTAAATCGGTATCTCTAAGTGACTCCACAATCTGATAACAGTCAGTCCGGCTATGGCTCGGTATTGCGAAATCCGCAATTCATGAGTCTATGGATCGCCCAGATCTTTTCTCAGTTCGCCGACCGGGCTGTTTTCGTCCTCTTTGTCGCCGTCCTGACATCTCTTCAGCATTCCACTATCGCCGGCCACTATGTCGGCGCCGCCCAGATGACCAGTCTGCTTTATGTGGCTTTCACGATTCCGGCGATTATCTTGAGCCCTGTGGCCGGCGTCTATGTGGACCGCTGGTCGAACAAAGCCGTCCTCATCGCCTCCAATCTGTTCCGGGCCGGATTCGTGGCCCTGGTCGCCACTTCTTTCGTCAAGCATTCGCCCACTGCCGCTTTCACCCTGGCGTTCCTGATCTCGATAGGCTCCCAGTTCTTCGCCCCGGCCGAGACTGCCTCGATTCCGCGTCTCGTCAAGAAAGGAGATCTGCTGGCAGCCAACTCGCTCTTTTTCACCACTATGATGATCGCCCTGGGCTTCGGTTTCGCCATCGGCGATCCGATCATCTCCTCCACGGGTATCGGCAAGGCCCCATATGCCGTGGCAGGCGGCTTCCTGATCGCAGCTTTGCTCCTTGTCGGCATCAAGGACAACGAGCCGGTTCAGAAAGAGCCGGAGCCCTGGTGGGAGGAGCTGCGCTTCGGGATTGCCTATATAGTCACCAGCCGGGATGTTTTCCGGGCGATTATCAAGATCACCATTCTGTTCAGCACGATAATCACCTTGAATATTATCGCGGTGGGGCTGGCGGAGCAGGTGGTCGACCTGAAGCCCCAGCAGTTCGGTTATATAGTGGCTGCTGCCGGACTCGGAATGGGTGTTGGTAATTTCCTGGTCGGCCAGTTCTGCGGACATATCAAGTCCACCCTTCTGGCCTACAGGGGCTTCTGCTTCCTGGGTTTCTTCATGAGTTTGCTCGGAAGCTTGGGATTTTTTAAGGCAAACGCTCAGGCTCTGATAGGTATACAGAATTTCAGCTTCGGGGGCATGCTCCTCATCGTCCCGCTCACGCTGGCGGCTCTGGTCGGAGCCTCCTGCGCCATGGTGGCGGTTCCCACCTACGCAGCCCTTCAGGCTGCAGTGCCGGAGCAGTTGCGTGGCAAGGTTTTCGGTGCCCAGAATACCGCCATGTCGGCGGCTTCGACGATTCCTGTGATCCTTGCCGGGGTCGCCACTGACAACCTTCCCGGAGGAGTGTCCACTACTCTCTTGATAATCGGAGTCCCGACCCTGGTCGCCGGTTTGCATTATCTCCGCCAGGAGATGAAAGCCCTTGCCGAGGTGGCCCGGGAAGAGGAGACTGCCGATGAGAGCGTCGAGCATGGTATTCTCTGAGGCTGTCATATAAACTATATAAGACATGCGAAATAGACTGATCCTACTGGGAATAACGGCTTCCATCTGGGCGATGCTCAAGCTGGTCGACAGTCTTGTCACCGGACCCGAGGTCCTTTTTTTGCTCTATGTCTTTCTGGCTCTGATGATCACCCACTCGGTGTGGCTTTTCAGCGCCCAGAGCGAATGGCACAAGAAAGCCCGCCGTTTTGTGAGGCGGCGGGTTTCCAGGACCGTCAGGAAGGTGCTCAACAGCTCCCAGGCGCCACCGAGCCCCAGCCGCATTAGTGACGATAATCTCGCCGGTGATGCCTGGCACCCCTGGGTTGATATCTTCGTGGCGGCCAAGAACGAGGGCAGGGTGATCGGCAATACCGTAGAGACTTTGTTCAAGCTCGATTACGATCGTTTCTATGTCTGGGTGATCGACGACGGTTCTACCGACAACATGCCCGAGGTTCTGGCGGAGCTCGCCACCAGATATGACGGGCTGCGCGTAATTCGCCGGGATCCGGGAGCCGTGCCGGGCAAATCGGCGGCACTCAACGATGCTTTGCCGCTCTCGAAAGGAGAGGTTATAGCCGTATTCGATGCTGATGCTTATGTAGAGCCGGACTTTCTCAATCAGATCCTTCCGCACCTGCAGGATGAAGGAGTCGGGGCGGTACAGGCGCAGAAGCGCATTTATCTTCATCAGGAGGGATTTCTGGTCGGCTGCCAGGCGTCTGAATATGCGCTCGATACATATTTGCAGGTCGGGCGTGACCTTATCGGTGGTGCGGTGGAGTTGCGAGGTAATGGCGAGCTGATCAAGCGCGTCGCTCTTATCGATGTCGGTGGCTGGAATAACAGGACTCTAACTGACGATCTCGATTTGAGCATGAGGCTTCTGGTCAGCAACTGGGATATCAAATTCTGCCCCGACGCTCATGTCTTCGAGGAAGGCGTCATCAACATCAAGGCTCTCTGGCGCCAGCGGAGGAGGTGGGCTGAAGGAAGCATTCGACGTTATCTCGACTATATCTTTCCGCTTAATTCGCCGACCCGACTTTCACTTGTAGAGCGGATCGATACGCTGGTATTCACTGTTTATTTCGTGGTACCGGCATTGATACTCATGGAATTGACTTCAGATGTCCTGCGATTCTTCACCGGTGGGCCTACCTACGGGAGTTTTCTGGCTCTCTCCGTTCTCGCTGCCTTCTGGGTCAGCCAGCTCAATCTCTTCATTGCTGTCAGGCTCTATCGCAAGCTCGGTGTCTGGCAGGCCCTCGTCGATAGCTTGGTAGTAATCTCATATATGTTCATGCACTGGATGCCGTGCATCGTTATCTCTTTCGGGCAGATTCTTTTCGGCAAGCAGGCGTCGACCTGGCATCGTACCGAGCACATCGGCCAGACCACTTCGAACGTCTGAAAATAAGCGCTAATCAACCGATAAAGTTTTATTCTCTCTTCGGTCAGACAGAAATTCACGATAGCGCCCATAGTGTCGCGATAGTCTTCTTGGCATGCCGGACCGGGGCATCCGCAAATAACGAAAAACATTTTGCCAAGCGGCTTTCGCTTAGACATGGATAGGCTGGCGGTGCGATTCGACCGTCCTGATGTTTTCTGTAAATGTTTGAAAAGGTGACAGACGATCAAGCGCAGTGACATCAAGAGGCGCATGATCCGTGTATGATGACCAGCGGCACCCAATCGTATGTGATAACAAAATCGACTGGATATGCATCTTGAAAAGCGGCTGTCAAGAAAACAAACTTTTTACAGTTGCACAAATCGTTGAATGGCAAGCAGTATCAATGTTTCCGCGTAGTTACTACAAAATTCAAGATGGAGTCTATAGACCTGTATTGCAAAATGGGTACAATTGGTGTGTCCCAGGCCCGGTGGTCTCGGATTTTGGTCAACCCTTTAGTACAAATCACAGATGGAGAAGTGCATGCTTAAGAAGATAGCGTCCTCTTTTGTTATCGCGGCCACCCTCGTGGGCACGATGGCAGCTCCCTCCTTCGCCGATGATGACACCTTCCGGACAATCGTATTCTTGCCGGTTCGGGTTCTCGGCTCTGGAGTAGGCACGGTCGTTGGAGTACCCCTCGGCATGGTCAAGGATGGTACCCGTGGTTCTATCCAAGCGACGAAATGGGTCGCCGACAAGCTCGGTGACGAAGACGGTACATACCACCAGGTAGTTGGTGGCGTAGTCGGTGGTCCTTTCGGACTCGTCGGTGGTGCCGCATATGGTGTGTTTGATGGTGGCTGGCACGGTATGAAAACCGGTTTCGAGCAACCATTCAGCAAAGACGCCTTCACATTCAAGGACGAATAGCCTGAAGTGATTGCATCTGAACAGTGACGATGGTAATAACGAGAGGGTGGACAACGTGCCATCCTCACGGGCCAAGTGGAGTAACTATGAAAAACAAGCTAATCGCGTTAATGACGGCGGGTGCCATGACCATGAGCATGGCTGCCCCGGCGCTCGCAGACGACAGCACGCCTCTCGGCGCCGTCGGTGCATTGCTCGGAGCAACTACCGCAACAATTATCGACACACCCGAGGGCGTGATTTACCACTCTCTCTACAACTGCCCTCTCAAAACGACCAAGTACCTTGCCGAAGCTTTCGGCGATTCTGAAGGTCTTGGACAGAATGTTGTGGGCGCCATTCTCGGCATCCCGGTCGGCATGGTATGGGGTATCCCCTACGGCGCTATTACCGGAATGATGTACGGCATGCGGACTGGCTGGGAAAAACCCTTCAGCACCGAGTCTTACATCGTTGTCGAGGAAAACTAGGAAACCTTCTCATATAACCCGAGTTAGAGCCAAACATCGGGTATCACGGAAAGTGGGGGAATAATGAAAAACAAAACTCTAGGTCGATTCATCCTTTCAGCGACGCTGCTGGCTAGCGCCACAGCTCCTGCTATGGCTCTTGACTATGAGGCCAAGCCCATCATGTGGTGCATTCAAGCGCCACTTCGCACCGTCGGTGCTCTCACCGGCGCTGCAGTATCCGGCGGAGTCAGCGGTCCTATCGACGATAGCTACCACTGGTTCCTGAAGGGTACCCAGCATGTCGCCGGCAAGTTCGGCGATGAAGAAGGTGCCGGCCAGATTGCTGCCGCAGTCCCCATTGGTGGAACCGTCGGTTTCGGTCTCGGCGCTCTTCACGGTGTCTATCGTGGCTTCTTCCATGGCTGGAAGAAAGGCTGGGAAAAGCCTTTCAGCCGCTGGAGCTATATCACGATGGAAGAGAAATAAGCTGGTCAGTCAGCCTAAAAGCACTAATTTCTAGGAAGAATGGTGAAAGGAATGTTCAAAAAACTGTTTGCATCGCTAATCGCAGCAGGTTTGCTTATCGGAATGGCAGCTCCCAGCTTCGCTTATCCGGAAAGACCCGAGTCTGCTCGCGTAGTATATGAAATGTGGTACTTCCCGATGCGGCTGCTCAGCCAGACCGTTACCACGATGTGGACCACCCCGACCGCGACCTTCCAGGACGCTGTCAAAGGTACCATCGGTGGAACGAAAATGGTCGCCCGTAACCTCGGCAACGAGGACGGCGCCTATGAGCTCGTAGCTGGCTCGCTCGTCGGAGCACCTGTCGGTATGGTCGCCGGTGCCATCTACGGTATGGGACACGGCTGGGCCTATGGTATGCATCATGGCTTCGTCGGCTATCCCAGCCCGCACAGCGGAAGCCATAGCATGATCTTTCAGGGCAAAGGCTTCGTAGTTCCTTACGACGACAACTACTAAGCTCGCAATCCTGACCTAGAGAATCCATGGCTCGTAGGAGTAAGTGTGGTCAATGACCGCACTTACTCGTCGTTTGATCAGATCGTCTTTTCAAGTGGTTATTCTTCCAAATACGGGCATATCTTCCGTAATAGGATTTTCTGGATGGCCTCCCGGCCTGATAGACTATCTTGCATGAGCAGGGGATTATGAGCGATTGCGCTTTCAATAAACGGCGTCAATGGAGATAGCACGAGAAAGAAGGGCTGGTACCAAGCGCATCGGCGAGCTGCTGGTCGCTGCCGGTGTAATTCGCCAGGAAGTGCTCATGGAGGCCCTCCAGGTCGCAAAAAAATCGAGCACGCCGGTAGGACGGGTCTTGATGACTATCGGCGAGCTGAGTGAGCGTGATCTGTTGGCTGCCATCGAAGTCCAGTCCATGTTGCGCGAGAATCTCATCTCCGCCGAATTCGGCGTAAGAGCACTGAATGTCTGTATCAAAGGTCATATCTCCCTGGAAGATGCCTTCCGGCGGCTGGGCTGGGCGCCGCCTGCCGAACGCAATGAGGTAGTCGCCTCGGGCGAGCTTGGCAGGCTTCTGACCGATTCGGGTATTGTCAGCCCCGGGGTGGTCGATCAATGCATGCGTCAGTCGGAGGAGAACAACCTTCCTCTCGGGCGATGTCTTGTTCTTGCCCGGGCCATTACCTCCAATATTCTGGCTTCCGCTCTCACTGCCCAGGTCCTGGTCCGGGACGGCAAGATAACCTACGACCAGGCAGTGGCCGGTCTGGCGGCATCCCATCGCAAGCATCAGACCATCGAGCAATCACTTTCGGAGACCGGCGCATATCGGGTCGACCAGGAGAGGATCCGGGTCGGAGAGCTTCTTTCCCAGGCCGGTCTGGTGACCGAGTCGGACAAGGTCTCTGCCATCGAGCGTGGTCTGGTGGAGAACCAGCCCGTCGGTCAGGTTCTGGTCCAGCAGGGCATGATCTCACCTACAGCCCTGGATGAGAGCCTCAAGCTCCAGAACCTCGTGAACGAGGGCAAGATCAATACCCTGCAGGCTGCCGAGATCCTCAGGCAAGCCAACAACCGGGGCGTGCCGGTGGAAGTCGTCATGAACGAGAAATCCGCCCGTCAGGAGGAAGTCGGCTCCATCAACAGGGTCATGTGGCTGATTCGTCAGGCCGAGATCCTCAATCACGAGGAGGTCGCCCGGGCCGAATCCCTGGCCTCGCAACTGGGAATCTCTCTGGGCGAGGTGATCATCTCCAAAGACCTCATCGACCAGCGTCTCATCGATTCGGCCCTTCAGGGTCAAAAGCTGGTCGATTCAGGCATTATCACCGATCATCATCTGGTCAAGGTCATGAAGTTCGTCAAGCGCTCTGGCATCGACTTCGCAGAGGCGCTCAAGAATGTATCGCCCGACTTCGAGGAAGTCCATGCGGAAGAGCCCGTGGACGACGAATCGGACAGGAAGGGCTTTCTCGGCGGTCTTTTCGGTAAGTTCAAGAAGTAATGGTCGCCTCCTTCAGCCGCGATGATCTGCTTGCGGCCCTGCCGGGCGTCGCAGTATCGGGATCGACTTCGACTGCCATATTTTCCGTGTCTACCGACAGTCGCACTATCGCCCCGGGGGATCTCTATCTACCGCTCAGAGGAGAGAGCTTCGACGGACATGATTTCGTCGAGTCCGCCATCGCCCGGGGAGCCGCCGCGGTGATCGTAGCGAAAGGCTTCGCTTCCGGCTCGGACTCTCGTATTGATCCCGGAGTGCTGGTGCTGAAAGTGGAAGATACCCTGGAAGCCTATCACGATCTGGCTCGTTACTGGCGCTTGAAGGTCGATCCTTTCGTGGTTGCGGTTACCGGATCCTCCGGAAAGACCACCACCAAAGAGATGTGTTTCAGCGTTTTCGATGCCTCTCGCCGGACTCACAAGTCCCAGGCTAACGAGAACAACGAATTCGGAGTCCCGAAGACGATTCTCAGTATGCCCGAAGATTCGGAAGTGCTCGTTCTCGAGCTGGCAATGCGCGGGCTTGGTCAGATAGCCCAGCTGGCGGCCACCGCCCTTGCCGACGTGGGCATCATCACCTGTGCAGGCACTGCCCATATCGAGCTTCTTGGCAGCCGGGAGAATATCGCCCGGGCCAAGTGCGAGCTCCTGGAGCATCTGGGAGCTCGCAGTCTGGCGCTTCTGGGTGATCCCGCCGAGCATCTCGTAAAAGCTGCCCGGGCGGTCTATGACGGCGAGCTGGCCGGCTTCGAGCCGGAGGCTCTCCATGAGAAGGAGGTCGGTGCCGAAGGCACCATATTCACCATCGACGGAGTGGAAGGAGAGTTCCATATCGCGTCGCACGGTCTCTATCAGCTTCAGGACGCCTGGTGTGCTATAAAGGCCGGTCTCAGAGCCGGTCTCAGCCCGGAGCAGGTTGGTCGGGGTCTGAGTCTCTATCGTCAGGTGAAAGGGCGCGGCAATACGTTTGTCACCGCATCCGGTGCATTGATCATCGACGAATCTTACAACGCCAATCCCGATTCGGTGCAATGCGCCATCACCGGTCTGGCCGATGAGCGTGCCTATCCTCATGCGCGCAAAGTCGTGGTCCTGGGCGAAATGGCCGAGCTTGGCGAAGCCGCACCCGGCTTGCATAGCGACCTCGGAAGGTGGCTCAGAGATCAGCCGCTCAGCCGGCTGATCACGGTGGGAAAAATGGCCGCCCTGATCGCCGACCAGGCCGAAGGCGGCTCCATCGAGATCAAGCGCTGTGCCGACATTCCGGAGGCAGCCCGGGAACTAGAGTCGGATCTCGTGAGCGGTACCTGCATAATGATCAAAGGATCGAACAGCACCAGGCTTTTCGATCTGGTCTCCAATCTTCTCGAGTCAGCGACCTGACGGGCAGCAGCCGGTCCGGCACTGCTCCGGGAGAAGACCCATCTCTCCCCGGCTGAGCCTTTCGGTTCCTTCGAGCTCTTCCAGAACAAGCTGTCTGATCGTATCGATGAAAGCCGGATGAGTGCCTACGGTTGCTGCGCGCACGAGCTCCACGCCCAGCTCATCGGCAAGCTCGCTTGCCTGGATGTCCAGATCGAATTTGACTTCCATATGGTCGCTGATGAAGCCTATCGGATGGATGACGAAGGCATCGTCGCCAGAGCCTGCCAGCTCTCGCATTCGATCGAGGACGTCGGGCTCGAGCCAGGGCTGGCTGGGCGCCCCCGAACGGCTCTGATAGACGACTTCATGGTTGTCGGCTCCGGCGGCTTTCGCCACCAGCGCGGCAGTCTCTTTCAATTGCTTTTCGTAGAGACAGCCATCAGCCATAGCCATGGGAATGCTATGGGCAGAGAACAGCACCCTGACCGGTCCGCGCCTGTCAGGCGAGAACTTCTTCAGGGCGATTCTAAGATTGTCGGCGTTGGCTTCGATAAAGCCCGGATGGTTGAAATAAATACGTAGCTTCTTGATTGCGGGCGGACGCCTGCCTCGCTCCGCGACGACTTCGGAGGCAATATCGATATTTTCCAGATACTGCCGGCAGCCTGAATAAGAACCATAAGCCGAAGTGACAAATGCAAGAGCTCGCTCGATTCCATCATCAGACATCTGAGAGAGGGTATCGGCGAGCATCGGATGCCAGTTTCGATTGCCCCAGTAGATGGGCAGATCGGGTCCGTCTATAGCGAATCGAGATTCGATGGCGGCGATCAGGTCGCGGTTCTGTTGATTGATTGGCGATATGCCACCGAAACGCTCATAGTGCCTGGCGACGGCTGCCATGCGCTCCGGTGGCACATTTTTGCCTCTCAGGACATTCTCGAGGAAAGGGATGACATCATCCATTCCTTCGGGACCGCCGAAAGACACCAGAATTAGAGCGTCAAATCCTGATCGTAAGGTCAATTATTTAGTCGGAGCCTTCGTACCATACTTTCTTGTTTTTGTCCGTGGCCTTGGGCGCTTCGGAAAACGCTTTCGTAATCTCGCTCATGGCGCTCATTTTTGTTTTGTCGCCGTTCGACTCGGGATTCTTCTTATCCATTACGAACTCCTGTAGTTAATACGAAAAAGATGGTGATTCGGCGCCCATGCTCGCGTTACGCTTGCGAAGGACAAGGCAATTATTAATCCTGAGAGCGACAGGTCAAGTTAAAAAAAACCGCTTTCCTTAGATTTCGAAAATAAGTAAAGCAGCTGGATCAACAGGTTGATATCTGGATCGGCACCAGTCGCGGTGTCGTGAATTTCCGGACAAATCCAGCCCCCGGTGCGGGGATGCGAAGTTTTTAAGGGACGGCGCTTTTATCGCTTTCTTGCTTATGAGACTCACAGGGCTCGGAACTATAAGTTTCTTGCTTAATGAACTTTGGTTTCTTATTGTTTCTGCTCTTGAAGCGTTCTTCCTAGCCGGATCGTCGACTCATCGGATCTTTGCGAAGCAGATCTTCGTGACTGGAGCGGCAAACGCGGTTGAGCAGCATTTCGATACTCTCGAACTGGACCACGTTGTCTTCTTTTCCGTCCATTCGGTCGAGTCTGGCAAGCACATCGCGAGCGCCTTTCTCGTCCACGCCGTAGATCCTCCGGGTGGCTTCGATGCCGGCCCTGAGTTCGTCGCTGTCTTGCGAAAGGTCGATACGGTCGTCGGGTCGGACTGTGCGGGCGTCGTTCTTGAAGAGACCGTCTATGAGAGTAAGTCCTTTGGAGCCGTCCCGGTTCACCTGGATGCCGGTATGACCGTGACTGGCGTAGACATTGTCCTCCCTGGGCACTGCCACGGAGTCGAGCTTGGGAATCGTGGAGTCAGAGACGTTGGCGGCGAAGCGCAGGAGATCCCGGGCATGCTCGCTTCGCACATATTCGGGCGAGGCGGACATGGTGGTATGAATCGGTTTGATGCCCTTCTCTTTGAGGGTCTTCACGAAGCGATCGAATCCGGCCTCGCCCCGGTACTCGGCTTGACCGTCGAAACTCGTATCGTAGCCGCGATTGTCGAAATAGTCGAGGTCGATGGAGGCGGCTACCCGTTTGCCCTCCATGTTGGGAAGCTCATCGAGAGTGCGCTTGTGGAATTTGACGGTGCGGTATTTGTCTTCGGAGTAGTCTTTGGGCTTCTCACCGGTAAAGATCTTGCCGCTCTCTTTATCGAGATAGAGATCCAGGTCCCGCGCGTGATGAACCAGGACATTGTCATAGCTCGGGATGGGGCCTTTGTGGTCGAAGTATTTATCTTTGAGCGCCGGGTTGGTTTTGAAATCGTCCGGGAGTACCCAGTAGACTTCGTCGATGTTGGGATTCTTTTTCAAAACGGCATTGACCCACTGGGCAATGGATTCCTGTCCATCGACTTTCTGATTCGGGTCGTTTACCCAGAGATCGGAGTGAGCGTCGAAGTTGATCAGGGTGGTGCTTTCTTTCGACTTGCCTGAGACCGCGTCGGTCAGGTCATCCACGGCGCCCTCGCTGGGCAGGTGGATATGATCGCCGGCTTGATGACCTTCCGGGGCAGAGATGACGGCATTATGATTGCGGACCAGGTCGTAATAACGCGAATTGCCGAAAACATCCTGCATGTCCTTGAAATATTCGGGTCTTTCGATGAGCTTGCTCTGCTCTGGTGTGGAGATCTCGGGGCTGCCGTCCGGACGTTGCCCGTAGACACCGCGTCTCATGTCGCCTATCCGCAGAGAGTCTACGGGCGTGACTTGATTGGGGTCATCGCCGGTGCGCAGAAATTCGTTGGGTTGCTTGAAGCCGTACTTGGAGAGGTCGGTCTCGGCTCCCGGCTGGATCAGGCTCAGCAGGGGCCTGCCTGAAAGCGTATCCGCTTTGAGCTCGTCCACAAGGGTGGTGCATGCTTGCTCGGAATGCGGGACATCGCCCTGGTCTTTTATTCCGTTTTGTTCGGTAGATTTCTTGTTGGCCTCATTGTCATTGCTTTCGGGAAGAACCATTACGCCCATTGTTAGAGCCCTCCAAGGAACAAGAGAAACCACTGGCTGCTCCCTCTAGAGGTCAGCAATTTGGGTTTCGGACACTATCAAATTAACACCGCACCGTGACATCAACGTTACGGTTCATACCTGTCCTCTGGACAGAGGTATGCTGTGAAGGTCAGGCGGGCCCGGTTTGAGATTTCGGACCGGGCCCAACTGCCGGTGGGCATTTTCATCTACCTGCGTTTAACGGACAGGTATGTTAGGGTTTGCGGGTCGTGCAAGGCCTAATGGACTTTTTTCTTCTGGCCTTCCCAGTATCGCTCTCTCAAGCCCTTTTTGTAGATCTTGCCGCTTCCGGTCTTGGGCAGCTCTTCGACGAAGTCGATAGACTTGGGGGCTTTGTATCGAGCCAGGCGCTTCTGCACGTATTCCACGAGATCGGCCTCGGTGGCGTCGTGACCTGGCTGCAAAACCACCACCGCTTTCACTATCTCGCCCCAGGAATCGTCCGGGATGCCCAGTACGGCGCACTCGAGCACCGCCGCGTGCTCATAGAGGACATGCTCGACCTCTGTGGAATAGACATTCTCGCCGCCGGTGATGATCATGTCTTTCTTGCGGTCAACGATATTGATGAAGCCGTCTTCGTCAACCACTGCCAGGTCCCCGGTATAGATCCAGCCTTTGCGTATGGTCTCGCCGGTGATCTGGGGCTTGTGCCAGTAGCCTTTCGTGACATTGGGTCCCCGGGCGATGATCTCGCCGACTTCGGTGCCGTCACGCTCCACTTCCTGACCGTTCTCCCGGACGACTTTCACTTCGGCACTGATGAAAGGTCGGCCGGTAGAGGCCTTGATCTCCTGGAGCCGTCTGGCTGGCAGGTTCTTATGCCTTTCAAGGGGAATGGAGATGGTGAGGAAGGGGCTGGTTTCGGTCATTCCGTAGAATTGAGCATATTCGCAGTGAAAGACATCCCCGACCTGCCGCACCAGTTCCGGTGCCACCGGGGAGCCGGCAGTAAGGATCATGCGCAGGTCCGGATAGGAGTATTCCCAGGTGTTGGGGGAGCTGAGAAGACCACCGAGCATGGTGGGCACCAGAGCGGTGAGGGTGACCTTTTCCCTTTCCAGAAGGGGCAGGACTTCAGCGACTTTGAAATAGGGCAGGAAAGTGTGCTTGCCGCCCACCCAGGTGACCGCCCAGACCGCCCAGGCGTCCACAAGGTGGAACATCGGGGCCAGATGTGCCCAGCAGTCTCTATCACTGAGCGCCAGCTCGCTGACCGCTCCCAGAGCATTGACCGCAGCGTTCTCGTGGCTGATCATCACTCCTTTCGACTGCCCGGTGGTGCCGCTCGTGTAGTAGAGCTGCGCAAGGGTGTCCGGCTCCGGCAGGCCGGCGGGTAGCTCAACTCCGGGATGGCTGAGCAGGAAGGGCTCGTATCTCTGTGATTTGCAGTCGGTCCGGGGCGAGGTCCCCAGACCCAGCCAGATGATCTGACGCAGTTTCGTATAGCTCTTGCAAACCTCAAGCGCCGTGGCTTCGAAGTCCTGATGGACGAAAAGGACCCGGACATCGCAATCGTTGAGGATTTCAATGATTTCGGGGGCGCTGAGGCGGTAATTGATGGGATTCAGGACCGCGCCGGCGAAGGCGGCGGCATAGTAGAGCTCCAGATACTCGTGACAGTTGGGAGAAATTACCCCGACCACGTCCGAGGGCAGGACTCCGGCGGTCTTGAGTCCGGCGCAGAGCGATGCCACCCGGTCGCCGAGCTCGCTGTAGGTGAGCTTGAGCTGACCGTCGGCTACGGCTTCTCTGTCCGGCCAGAGCGAAACGGCCCGGAGGAGGGACTGATTCAGGTTCATACCTCTAAAACCCCTTTGAAAACTCACTGTATATGGCGATTCCGCCAATTCTAGTGGAAGCCATGTATTTCTACCAGATTCCAGTCTTAGTATTTGATGATCATTGGCGGGAAGTCCCGATTCTACTGGTATTCTGACCAGACCAGCATTTTTTTGCGTGTAGAGAACAAGCCAAGCAACAGGGAAAACAATAATGGGCCAAGTGATTGACAAGACTTACAACGGACTGAAAGTTCCCCAGGGTGAGAAAATCACCTTCCGTAACGGAAAACCCGAAACCCCAAGCCATCCGATTATTCCTTTCATCGAAGGCGACGGCACCGGCAGAGATATCTGGAAAGCCTCGGTACGAGTATTCGATGCGGCAGTCGAGAAAGCCTACGGCAGCAAGCGCAAGGTCGCATGGTTCGAGGTCTTCGCCGGCGAGAAAGCCCATACCGAATTCAAAGAATGGCTTCCTCAGGACACCCTCGATGCTCTCAAAGAGTTCGGCGTCGCCATCAAAGGTCCCTTGACTACGCCTGTGGGCGGCGGCATCCGCTCTCTGAACGTGTCTCTGCGTCAGATCTTCGACCTCTACGCCTGTGTACGCCCGGTGCGTTACTTCCAGGGAGTACCGTCCCCGGTAGTGGCCCCCGAGAAACTCGATGTCGTCATCTTCCGTGAGAACACCGAAGACGTCTACAGCGGTATCGAATATCCTTCGGGCTCCCCTGAAGCCAAGAAGATCATCGACCTCATCGAAGGCATTAGCCCCGACAAGACCATCCGCAAGGATTCCGGCATCGGTATCAAGCCTATCTCCAAGACCGGCTCCCAGCGCCTGGTCAGACGTGCCATCGAGTATGCCATCAAGCATGGCAAGAGCTCGGTGACCCTGGTGCACAAGGGCAATATCATGAAGTTCACCGAAGGCGCTTTCAGAGACTGGGGTTACCAGCTCGCCGCCGAAGAGTTCGCCGAAGAGACCATCTCCGAGGAGAAGCTCTGGGAAGAGCATGACGGCAAAATTCCCGCCGGCAAAATCGTCATTAAGGACAGAATCGCCGATTCCATGTTCCAGCAAGTGCTCACCAGACCCGATGAGTACACTGTGCTCGCCACCACCAACCTCAACGGCGACTATCTGAGCGACGCTTGCGCCGCCCAGGTCGGTGGTCTCGGAATCGCTCCCGGCGCCAACATCGGCGACGACTGCGCCATCTTCGAAGCCACCCATGGCACGGCACCGAAATATGCCGACAAGGATGTGATTAACCCCGGCTCCGTTATCCTATCCGGCGCTCTCATGTTCGAGTACCTGGGCTGGACCGAAGCCGCCGAGCTGATTCACAAAGCCTTCGGCAAGACGATCACCGACAAGACGGTCACCTATGACCTCGAGCGTCTCATGAAAGGCGCCACCAAGGTCAAGACCTCCGAGTTTGCCGACCATATCATCAAGAATATGGGCTGAGCTGCTCGATTCGGAATTGATTCGAGAATCGCCGGTGGTGTCATCACCACCGGCGTTTTTTTGGTGATAAAATGCAGTTGCTATGAAAGGCTGGCTTGTCGCATCATCACTTCTTGCTCTCCTGCTTTTTGCCGGAGAAGCCCTGGGATTGACCATGGGCGAGGCTCTCCATCGCTATGCCGAGGATGCCCGGGTCCGTATCGAGCCCTTTTTCAGGTATGCCGGTGTCCAGTATCCACCCGAAAAACTCGTGATGGTGGCCTTGAAAGAGGAGGCGCTGCTCTATCTTTTCGCCCGGGATAGAAGGACCGGCAGGATGAGACAGGTTCGCTGCTATCCTATTATAGGCACCAGCGGCAAAGCCGGTCCCAAGCTCAAGCAAGGTGACAGGCAGATCCCCGAGGGCTTTTATCGCCTCTATGCCTTCTATCCGAACTCCATCGCCCATCTGGGTTTGAGAGTGGACTACCCGAACGCGTTCGATCGTGCCCGGGCGAAAGCCGATGGACGAAAGGATCTCGGCGGCGATATTCTCATCCATGGCAGTTACTGGTCCACTGGCTGTCTCGCCATGGGAAACACGGCTATCGAAGAGCTTTTCGTTCTGGCGCATGATACCGGGCTCGAGAATATCGAAGTCATTTTCGCTCCCTGCGATCTGTCCCTGCGGGATCCGGAGATCGACTATGCCGGCCAGCCCGCGTGGGTGAATGCGCTGCACGGCAAGATCAAGAACGCCCTGCTCGAGTATCCTTTCGTCCGCCAGCCTTCATGGCTGTTTGAGATTTAGCTGGAGTCGTTTGCGCAATATCCTTGCAGCATTGTTAGTCCAGTGTCTTTTTTTTGATGTCAGACCGGGCTCGAATGTTCCGTCCGGATCAAGCGGGCAATCCGGGGTAGTCACAAAAGTGTCACGATTTCGCCCACCTTTTGCGTGGGCTCCCGAGTTACGGTTTCCTCAAGTCGCAGGAGGTCTTCGGGTATGTTGAGGGAGCTGGAGTTAATGAGGTCCGCAGAAGAGCTCGGAGCGTATGGCGCTCCAGCACGGCAGAAGGTCTGCCTGCTGAACCTGGTCTGCGACATCATTCCTGACATGGATTTGAATCCAGGGAGCGGACAGTTTGTAGAGAGGGGTCTTCTGCCCGACCTCGAGTTGCTTGGCGAATCCTGCTTCACTTCGGATGATGCCGTCGCAGCCACGCTGCCCGAACCGAAACATCAGGAGCGGTCGCCTGCATATGGAATGACGATCAGGAAGAGACTGTCCGGGCAGACGACAGAAGCCGAGATTGAAATCGGCGGACGCCTGTGCACGCTTGTCAAACATGGAGAGTGGTGGGGGTCAAGGCAGAATTTCGAGCTTCTGCCGGGACCTGTGAAAGTACGTGTAACAGGATTGAACGAGAACGATGTCATTTCGTTGCAGTCTAAGTTAATCCCATGGCTGGAGAGCATGGTCGATAGAACGATGATCTCCGGATATAAGACCTTCGAGCCTGTCACTGATCCAAATCATTATGCCGGTATGAAGCCCGGTCCGAATGGTCAGCGGTCAAAGGCCTTTACTATTTATCTTCCAGTCTCAGAGACCCTTCAATTCTCAGAGTGCCTCGATCGATTTCTTGTTGAGAGTGGTCTTGCTCTCGGAGAGGGAATAAACACCGGCACTCTTGATGATAGGAGCCGGGTGAAAAGCCGCTCTAGAAGAGTTTCTCTGGTGAGAGACACCTGGCCGCTTACCCGGGCTCTATCAGAGGACGGTTTGACCGGGTTTATGCTTGACAAGCAGCTGAGCGACCGTTTACTGACCAGGTTCGCCAACAATCTTCGCCATATCGAGGAAGCTGCGAATATTCAATCCGGGTCTCTGGCAATCGACCGGTGCGGGTTTCTGATGTGTTTTCCGCCGGAAGGCTACAAATACATCCATCGCCATGATATCCACGGTTCCGATATCCTCGGATATGTTTCCGAGAAAACGCAGAGCAGATCGTCCCCTCGCACCGATCTCTACAGGCTCTATGAATTGGCTGGTCTCGACCCTGTTGATGCGGTCATCGAATCACCGGAGATCAGGGAAGTTGCAAGACTATGCGATGAAGGCATTCTCCGGCATGTGAGAAGTCAAAGCGATCTCCTGGCTCTCCTCGATGCCATGCCTGAACTGGACTCGAACAAGCGAGAGCGCCTCAAAGCTATTGCATCGCAACTGGACCGGGGCTCCCTCAAAGACGCCGGATTCTCTCACATGGCAGGTGGCGATCCGCTTCCAGCGCACTTGGGATATGAGCCTCTCCTGGTAATCGATACTTATGTCGAGTCGTTACTCAGGGTCGATCCTTCGATCTCGCGAAGCGAAGCTCTGCGGCTTGTGCGAGAGGCTGTAGAGAATGCGCTCGAGAGATCATCAGTCGAGGGCAGGGAGGTGCTGGTCAAAAATCTGTTCAGCAGAGAGCCCGTTAGAGCGCTTGCTGCAAATGGTGCCTTGAAGAGGCATTTTGAAAAGAGTCCTGGTCAGTTTGCCAGATCTGTAAGGGGAGGTATCTGCTCTTTGATTGTTCTTACGCACGGTGCACGGGCCTGGTGGCTCGATGAGTAAACGAACTGCCTGGTGCAGCTAGAGAAGTCGGAGGTATTTAGTTTTGAGACATTCTTATGCATTGGATTGTTTTTCGATTCAGGATGAAGCTGTTTCGGGCATTCCCAATAACCCGAGTCTGGAATATGACTCCGGATTTCACAGGCTCTTGAGACGGATAGCCAGCACGAGCACTCAGCTGCCCAAGCTGGAGATAGAAGAAGGCAGCTCCGTATCGGCGACGGATGATTCCGAGATCGGTGGATCACTGGTCGTTTTGCCTGCAGTCAATATCGACGGGCTGCCGGAAGTTAAATCCGGCGGTGGTGGCGGCGGTGGAAGGGGTGATCAGGTGGATGTGCTTACCGGGGCGCTCCTTCATCCGGGCAAGGGTTCGAGGTGGGTTTCGCTCGAATCTCTGCCTTCTCCCCGGCAGTTTCCAGAGCAAGTCATCTTCGAGAGGCTGGTGGATGGAATGGGGGATCGTCGTTTCAAACAGAGAGTTGCATGTTATCAGAGTCTTATCAAAGCATCCGACGATGCCCTACCGTCAATAGCCAAGGCTCTCCGGACCCCTGATGAAAAGGGACTTCTAAGTCTCGAGCAGCTTAAGAGACTTGAGACCATTCTCCATATGATCGTGGGTTCCGGGCTCGCGGACCCATACGCCATCGAAGACCCCGATGAAAGGCGAGCCGCATTGGAAAACAATGCCAGTCTCTTGAGAGACCTTGCCGATCCTTGTAAGAGAGAACGGAGGATGGAGACCTTACGCAGGATTGGCCTCCTGTACAGAGAGGGGCTGCTGCCGCTGGATAGCGAGACTAAGAAGAAGCTGGAAAGTGAATACAGGGTTATCGAAGACCCGGCTCTATTATCCCTGAGGTTCTCGAGAGAGCGGCTCGAGATGGCGAGTCTGATTATAAGCAGAAGCGGCAAGAGGGATGAGGTATTCAGACTGCTGCTCGACTCGGTGGAGAGCAGCCCGGAGATAATAGAGGAATGCCGGTTTGCGAGATTGGTACGGGCGGCAGATCTGGAGCACGCCTTTGAGAAGCTCTTCGAGCAGCGATCCGGCGTGGGGTATCGGATTACCGACAAGTCCCTGGCTGAGTTTCGGAAATGGCTGGATTATACAGGCAACGAGGTAGGAGATGAAGGACGGCGCGTGGAGCCGGCGGTGGCGGATCCCTGACCGCCGGTCCGGCGCCCGCCGAATCGGCTCTTGTTTGCCGGTGATATTCTGCGGGAATAAACGTTGAGTCCACCTCAATCCTGGACTCAGTAGAATGCCCAAGATTCTGATAGTTGATGATGATTCCTCGCTCACCGGGCTGATACATGATTGTCTGGAGCAAGAGAGCTATCACCTCGATGTTGTTCACGACGGAAAGGCGGCGCAGGAGTATCTGAGAATGGTCGACTATGATCTTGTCATTCTCGATTGGTCCCTTCCAGGACTCAGCGGGATCGATGTCTGCCGCTCCTACAGGAGCATGGGCGGCAAGTCTCCGATTCTCATGCTGACTGCCAATGACCATATCTCACATAAGGAGATAGGCTTCGAGGCGGGAGCTGACGACTATCTCACCAAGCCCTTCAACATGAGAGAGCTTCTCCTCAGGACCACGGCGCTCCTGCGGCGGACTGGAGCCGGCGCAAAGAGCGTCTATCTGTGCAAGGGTGAGTGGAAGCTCGATCGAGACAGGAAGTCTCTGTTCTATCAAGACGAAGAATTTCGCTTGTCGAGAAAGGAGTTCGAGATAGTTCAGTTTCTAATGGAGAACAGTGGCAGACCTTTCGATGCCGATAAATTGATAGCCAGGTTGTGGCCGAGCTCGGCTGATGTTTCGGCATCCGCTGTCCGGACGATTGTCAGAAGGATCAGGGCGAAGCTATTGCCGCACGCCCTGATCGAGAACGTTCACGGCATGGGTTACAGAATCGATGGTGTCAAAGGGGTATGAATTGAGCTCGACTGGTGCTGCCGGACGATGAGAATTGCGACCAGAATTCTTCTTATCGGTCTCATTCCCATAGCGGCGGAGCTGATCTTTTTCGGGGTGTTCATGCTTCTCTTCCAGCAGTTGCGGGAGCAGGAAAGATCAGTCGAGCGGTACCGGCGCACCACAGCCGAGATCATCTCTATCCGCAACCTGATCTTCGATCAGTTCAGATATCTGCACCAGTATGCTCTGGACAGGAGCAATGAGACCAGGGAGGAGGTGCTTGCCTGCGGTCCCAGAATTGATGGCGGCTTCGCGAGGCTCGCAAGACTACTTGCTGTTGAACCTGCCCAGACCGCCAGGCTCGAGCGACTCAAGGGGTTGAGCGGGAAGTGGTCGAGATTTGTCGTCTATGTATTGCATAAGTTCCCTGCCGGTAGTGACAGCAGAGGATCGGTTACTTTCATGGCAGGCTCGATGGTCGATTTCAGCGTTCCCGAGTTTAGAGAGGCGGTCAAGGACCTCCTGGATAACGCCGAGATGGCCAGCAGAGACGGCGAGCTGGATCTCGAGCGCGCGCGGGAGAGGTTGGAGTACTGGATGGTTTTCGGAATGGCCGCCAACCTTCTCATAACATTTCTCTTTCTCGCGTCTTTATCTCGCGGACTCTCCAGGCGGGTTGATCTCCTGATCGAGTCCATGGACCGCTATGCTGATGGTTCATTGCTTTTGGAGCCTGTCTCGGGCGATGACGAGCTCTCATTGATCGATACTCGATTCAGGAGTATGGTCGAGTGCCTGGATACGGTGCGAAATCGGGAGCGGGCCATACTTCTCAACGTTCAGGAGGTCCTATGCTCCGTGACCGCAGACGGCATCATCACGCAGATTAACGAGTCCGTTGCCGGGATGTTTGCCATCGAAGCAGGCACTGTCCTTGACCAGCACATTAGCAAGCTCATTTCACATCCGCCCGCTTGCAAGGACCTGCTCTCATGCATGGAGTCCGTCGAAAGAACCGAAGTCGCCTCGACAGTCGATCTGAGCCTGCCCGGTATCGCCGGCGAGTATCTGGATGTCATGTGCAGCGTTTCATGGTCAAAGCCGGAGACGTCCTTTTTTGTCGTATTTCACGATGTGACTCTTCGCAGGCAATTCGAGCGATTCTTGCGTGAGTCGGAGAGGAGATTGCGCGATATGATCGAGGCTGTGGAGGCTGGAGTCGTAAGGCTCGACCAGCACCTACGAGTTCAGTTCGCCAACTCTTCGGCTTTGAGGCTGCTCGGTAGAGAAGAGAGAGCGCTGCTGGGTCGTGATCTCGACTCTGTTCTTGACGAGATCTACGTGTCTAGAGACGAGGCTGGATCAGCTGCGACCGGGGACTTCGTCGAGTATCACCGCCGAGGGGAGCCATTTCAAGTGATCGTTGTCCGTCGGTCGGCCGTCTTCGGGAGTGACGAGCGAGTGCAGATCGTCACTCTGCTCGATATTACCGACAGGGTCAGAGTAGAGCGCATGAGAGCGGACTTCATTGCCATGGTCAGTCATGACTTGAGGGCGCCGATGTCATCCATAAGCCTGTTTCTGGAGATGATCATCGAGGGCAAGTACGACTCCAGCATCGAGCGCCTCAAGGCTCGCTCCAGGGCTACATTCGTGACGGCCTTCCAGCTAATCGATATGCTGCAGAATCTTCTGGATCTGGAGAAGTGGGAGCAGGGGATGTTCCAGGTATCAGTCGAGGAGCTGGACTCGAAGGATTTGTGCCTCCGGTCTGCGGAGTCTCTCGAAGCGCTCGCCGCTGCCGGCGGTATCACAATAAATGTCGAACTGGAGAGCTTTGCCGTTCTTTCGGATGAGCTCAGGACATTGCGCATCCTGAGCAATCTGATTTCCAATGCCATCGCTCACTCCAGAAAAGGATGCACGGTCACGGTCGGTTGTGCCCGGAGGGAAAAATTCGGATACTTTTTCGTCGATAATCAAGGCGAGATCATTTCTACCCAGGAGCAACTGGAGATCTTCAAGAAGTTTCGGCAGTCGGGAACGGGCAGGAAGGGAGGAGCGGGACTGGGACTGACAATCTGCCAGCAGCTGGTTCAGGCTCTGGGAGGGGAGATCGGCGTTCAATCCGAGGAAGGCACAGGCACGAGATTCTGGTTCACTCTTCCAGCTCCCTGAGCGCCCTGCTGAAGGCGCCTTCAAGAGCGTTGGTCTCTGACGGGTCGACCGCTCCTTCATCGATTAGTTTGCCATCCTGCGCGTATAGCTGGCGCCACTGCATCATTAAATCTCTTGACTCTACTGGCGAGTATAGCTTTTTGGGGAGGAGTAAGCTCTTTTTGATGCTCCAGATAGGTCCGGGCTTTCTCAAACACATGGAATTGCTCGATCTTGATCTGTGTCGCTGCTTCTGTTTCTTTCATGTTTGCAATAAGATGTGTCATTTCCATCGCCATGTCTATCATGCTCATCGGATCGTTCTTCTCTCTCATCCCGGGATGCAGGTTCGCCAGCAGCATGAAAATCTCGGCGCGTGTCATGATGTTCAGTTCCTCGTCATCGAATTGTTTTCTCAATTGGAGCAACTGGTCTTCGAAGCTGGCTTTGGTATCCGGGCGATCAGGATTGTCAGGATCGCAAGCAGGCAGAATCAAGGCTTTCCAGATCTCAAGACCGCTCTTGCTCTCTACTGACCCTGGGTTCATAGCAATCAGCGACCTCAGATGCTGAATGTTCTTTTTGAAGTTATAGTCTGACTCTGGTAGATTTTGACAGAACAAGAATTGCATCAGAAGAGGCAGGCTCTCACGCGCGGTCGGCTCTCCAGAGCGCAAACCCTCGAATATCATGTCGATTCCTTCTTGCAAAGGCACTACACCGAGACCGGCTAGAATCGTTCCCAGTTGCCTTTTCTCCTGGTCGTTACAATTGTCCACGTACAGTTGATTGAGCAGATACTTTGCTACCTCGTCAAACCTTAGACTTCTTAGCTCCGTTCGGTTCGGCGACATATGGTGGCTTCGGAGCTTGAGATCGTCGAAGGTTGCAAGAAACTCCGGATAGTCCTCTGAGAACGTCGCAAGCAGGGCGATGCCTGTAACCATGCTGCTAATGGGGTATACGTTCTTGTGTTTAAGAAATTGCCTGCTCAGTTGCTTTCGTATCGACTCGAGTTGGTTCGGGTCTTTTTGCAGCTCGACGAGCCAGTTTCTGGCTCTGTTGATGTGCTCTTCTTCCTCACCAGTCGGCTTGAGGTTAGTTTTACTTGTCTTGATAAGGCGATCCAGTTGTTCGATTCTCAACTCGATTAGGGCGGTCCGGGGATTCTCCCTCACCCTCAGCTCCAGGTCGCTGGTTTTGATATCTCTGTATCGTTCGAGTCTAGCCAGATCCAGGGCGAAGGACGTTATGAATGCGCTCTCAAGTCCGCCAGCGGCCATGTTCAACCCCTTGTCGAATCTTGTGAGCGGAGCTCCTTTTTCTGGTCTGATTAATCTCAGCGTTGAGGCCAGGTTCCTAGCTGCATGTGCCATGAAGTAGAGACCCCGGGCGTGTCCTACATATTGCAGATAAGGATCCGAAGACCAGTATGCGTTGTGGGATACTCCGGCGATTCCGAGTCCCATCTGAAACAGTCCCTTGCGGACGGCACTTCGACCGGTAGCACCGATAAAACCGGCTCTCAGCAGATTGCCTGCTCCGGAAAGGGTCAGGATACCGTCAAAGCCTACCGAGATTGCGGTTTGGGTGGCTTTCCAGAAGTTCTCTTGTCTGTTGAAGGAATGGACCTCGTCTGCTTTGATCAGTTTTGGACCCGCCGGACCCATGACAAGGACACGGTCGCCGGGGTCATACTGCCTTGGCTCTCTTTCTCTTGTCGCCACGACCTCAGCTCCCAGGTTCTGATATCCATAGATTGGTACCTTGAGGAATTTGATCTTTCCCGTAATCTCAATCTTTTTCTCCCCGTTCTTTCCCTTTGCTGGGCTTGCTTCAAGCTCGTATTCGATCAGGTTGTATTCTTTGCCGTCGATATGGCCTGCTCTTTGAATCGTGCGGTTGCCTGGAAGAATCGGGTAAGAGCCTTCACTTGTCTCAGCGCTCTGGAAATTCTGCTCGCTGAGTGTTTTCACCGCTTCCATTCCGAACTTGTCAAACCATTGATAAAGGCTGAATAGCTCCTGTCTGTGATACTGGTCGTCCAGGGAGAGGTCCCTACCTCTTCCTGGACGATCTGCAAATCTATGAGGCGTGATCGTCACAACGCCTCTGTAATCAATGGTTACGTAGCTAGGAAGATTTCTCCTGGCCGCATCCTTCTTGTCGGCGGGTACGACTTTGTCGTTCAAGTATTTCTGGATTAATGTCTCCATGTAATCGTAGAACTGGATGGTCTTCTGCGCTTCTCTGGCCCAGGCGCTCTTCGTGAACCCCAAGCTCTTTGCTGTTTCCCAACTCCAGGATTCCGGGTAGATTCCCTGGCTGATGCCTAATTTGAGTTTCTGGATGTATCTGTCATCTTCAAATTCAACTCCATTTGTCTCCGGGATTTTCCTTTGGGCGGGCACAATATCATAGGAGTCTTGAAAGCAGGCCTCTGCGGCGACGAGTCGCGCTCCTTCTTCCTGCTCTGACAACGCTTCGAATTTCTCAATCATTGCTTGTGCTCTACTGGTTTGTGTTCTGGATGGTAATCTCACTGCCCTTCGGAATTCTGGCTGAACCACTTCTCGATCAGTGGACCAAAGAGAACAAGAGCGGAGGCCCCACCGCCCCTCGCTTTTCTGAGTCTTTCAGATTGGGTCCTGATCCCCGTTCTCTTCGGGTTACTTCCCTTTGTCGGAGCCGACTGATTCGCCGGTCTATCTACTATCTCAAAAGGCAACGGGCTGGTTTGACTCGCCTTTCCCGGAGGTCTCTCTTTTGACACGACCGGAGCGGATTCTTTGTCCTTCCGGTATGCAGAAGAGAGAATCAAGTGTTTCTCTAATTTAGGAAGCCTGGAGGTATCAATGTCGGTGCGATTTTTCAGTTCGTCGATGCTTCTGATGAAGCGCTCTCTCAACTCGAGTTCCACGTCAACCCAACTGAAGAAGCTGTTTCTTACGGGATGGTTGTTCGAGAGAAGCTCCCTTGCATGCTCCGGACTCATACCTGCGTCAATCAGCAAGGCGGCTGCATCAATTTCGCGCATTGCCTCGTAGAACTTTTGTTCTTTGAGGACAGGGTCAGGTAGATTCTGGAAATACTCATGAGACTTGTTTGTTCTGGCAAGGCTCAGAAATTTCCTACAGGTCGGCGAAAGGACTCCTCGTTCTGGCTGCTCCATGTGAACCAGGCATTCCTCCCAGGCCTGGTGAGCCAGCAACCCTCTCAGCTTGCGTATCACCTGATGGCTCTTGAGAGAGTCCATAAGGGCTCTTGTCGCACCGGTCGCTACTCCGTTTATCGAGTCGATCTCGGGGGCGCTTATATCAATCAACGCTCCATTCGGCAGTCTCAAAAGCAGCCGGGTCAGGGTAGCTACCCTCTCACCTCCTTTCAGGTCTGCGCTGCCGTGTTTGAGAATCGCGTCTACGCACTCTTTCAATCGGCGCTCATTATTGAGATCGCTCAAGTCGATGGTGAAATCCTTCAACTCTATTTTATAAGCTTCTTTTGAATTTTGAGTGGGTGATACTAAAAACGGAACCGAATCCAGTGTATCCATTGTATATCAAACCGACTCTGAAGCGTACAGCGCTTGCGCTGCTAGCTGAAGAGTCGGAAGCGTTGGCT